>Ga0070730_10000071_pt1 | contig 126520 bp, 114 predicted proteins | sample Coa_R1_3_FD_66447 | JGI IMG/M metagenome (GOLD analysis project Ga0070730, IMG submission 66447) | Surface soil microbial communities from Centralia Pennsylvania, which are recovering from an underground coalmine fire - Coalmine... | ecosystem: Environmental > Terrestrial > Soil >... | reverse complement strand
ATCATCACCGTCTCCTGCACCGGCTTCATGATTCCTTCGCTTGACGCGCATATGATTAACAAGCTTGGTTTCCGTTCGGACGTGCGCCGCATGCCGTTCACCGAACTTGGCTGCGCCGCCGGCGCCATGGCCCTTTCCCGCGCCGCGGATTTTATCCAGGCGTACCCCGGCCGGAACGTTTTGATCGTCGCCGTCGAACTTCCCACGCTCACCTTTCAGCGCAAAGATATTTCGCAGGCGAACCTGATCTCTTCGATTCTTTTCGGCGACGGCGCCGCCGCCGTCATCGTCAGCGGGAAACCAAATCGCGGCCCGCGAATCCTCTCGACGGAAACTTATACTTTCCCTGATTCGCTTGGCGCGATGGGTTTCGATCTTCGCGATTCCGGTTTCCATATTCTGCTTTCGAAAGACGTGCCGGAAATGATCGGCGCAAAAATGCGCGAGCTCGTGGATTGCTTCTTCAAGCGCCGCGGCCTGACGCAAGACCAGATAAAGGGCTGGATTTTGCATCCCGGCGGCTCGCGGCTGCTTTCGAACGTCGAACAAGCGCTCGGCCTCACCAAGGCCGACACGCAGCCCTCGTGGGACATTCTCGGAAACGTCGGCAACCTTTCGAGCGCCACCGTCCTTTTTATTCTTCAGGAGTGGCTCGAAAAGCGACCGCTGCAACCCGGCGAACTGGCCTTTGCCGGCGCATTCGGCCCCGGCTTCAGCGCGGAATTTCTTTTGCTCCAATGGCAATAACGGTCATCGCGTATCTCGGATTGTTGCTCGCCGTCGCTGCGTTGCGCATCGTCGAGCTGCGGATTTCGAAACGCCACCAAAAACAGATCGTCGCCGACGGCGGTTCGAAAGTCACCGACCCGAAATTTCTTTGGATGGTTTTGCTGCACACGCTGGTTCTCATCGGCGCCGCCGTCGAAGTCGTGTTTCTTCATCGGCCGTTTCTTCCGCTTCTGGCCGCGATCTCTTTCGCGCTTTTTATCGTGGCAAACGTGATTCGCTGGTGGGTGATTCGAACGCTCGGCGAACATTGGAACGTGCAGGTGATGGATTCGACCAAGCTCGGCGTGGTCACCACCGGCCCGTTTCGCTACGTGCGGCATCCGAATTACGCCGCCGTTTTTCTTGAAATGTTTTTCTTGCCGTTGATTCACACCGCGTGGATCACGGCCGTCGCCGGTTCGCTCGCCCATGCTCTCGTGCTCTCACAACGGCTTGCCACCGAAGAAAAAGTTCTTTTTTCCGATCCCGATTACCGCGCCGCCATGTCGTCCAAACCCCGCTTCGTGCCGGGCCTTTTCTGATGCCGAGATTAAAAACGACGAAGCGCAAGAAACTTTTGCGCGCACGCGCGGAAAAATTTCCCACGAGCGCGCTTTTCGCCGCCGAATGCAGCGAAGAAATGGGCCGCCCCATCCCCGCGGAAATGCGCGCGAACTGAAGGTTTCTGGTTCGCCGGCGGCGCGCGCTTTCGAAATTCCGATCGATTCGAACCCGAGGTGAAGCATGTTTCAAAAAGACTTGCTGAAAGACCGCGCGATTTTTCTTACCGGCGGCGGCACGGGGCTCGGCCGCTCGATGGCGCTGCGTTTTGCCGAATTGGGCGCGCATCTTTTCGTCGTCGGCCGGCGCGAAGAACCGTTGAAAGAGGTCTGCGAGGAGATTCATCGCGCGGGCGGCTCGGCGGCGTATGCGACGTGCGACGTGCGCGATCCCGCGGCCGTCGAAGCGGCTGCGTCGGCTGCCGATCAGCAATTCGGGCGCATCGATACGGTGGTGAACAACGCGGCGGGAAATTTTATGGCGCGGACGGAATCGCTGAGCCCGAATGCGTTCAACGCCGTGGTCGGCATTGTGCTCAACGGTTCGTTCCACTGCACGCAAACATTCGGCAAACGATGGATCGCGCAAAAACTTGGCGGAAACGTGCTGAACGTTGTGACGACGTACGCCGCCGCGAATTGCGGCTCGGGATTTGTTGTTCCTTCCGCGTGCGCGAAAGCTGGGGTACTGGCGATGACGACTTCGCTGGCAGTCGAGTGGGCGAAACATCACATTCGACTGAATGCGATTGCGCCGGGACCGTTTCCGACGGAAGGCGCGTGGTCGCGCTTGATGCCTTCCAAGCAATTTGAAGAACACGCGCGCGACAAACATCCGATGAAGCGTTTTGGCCGTCACGAAGAGCTGACGAACCTTGCCGCGTTTTTGATCAGCGACATGGCCGAATACATCAACGGGGAATGCGTGGTGATCGACGGCGCGCAATGGCTGCGCGGCGCCGGCGAATTCAATGATCTTTCCCTGCTGCCCGATGCCACTTGGGAACAGATGGAAGCCGCGCGCGCGAAAAAATGATTCACTTGCGTCTGTTATTGCGGCAATCCAGCGTGACCCAAAAGCACGTTCAACTGCACGATGCCAGATTCTTTTCCATCAACAATTAGCTTCACGGAAACGGCTTGCGGCTGGGCGTTTTTGAGCGCGTTGATGGAAAGTTCCGGCGTCTGAATTTCGACGCGCAGTGCGGTTTGGCGCTCCGGCGGCAAAAGCAGCCGTCCTTCACCGCTTGTGACCTTCCAGCCTTCTGGAGCATTCACTTTCAACGTGATTTCCTGCGGAGTTCTGCCCTGGTGCAAGACGACGAGAGGAACGTAAAGCAACGAGCCGGATTTCACCGCGATTTCCGGCGTCGCCGGTTGCGGCAGGTTCAGCAGCCAATGCGCCTCCCGAAATTCCTTGTAAAAGAGCCACGGCCCGCCGAGAAAGAGCTGCGTTTCTTCGGAGATCGGGAGAATCGATGCAAGCTGGCGACGCGACGGTTCGCCGGGAATCGCTTCTCCGGCGACGATACAGGCGAAGACGTCGCCGGCGGCCACGGTCGGGCCCGGATTCACCGATTTGCCAAAGATCAACGTGTCCGGATCGTTCCACCAGGCGCTGTGCGGATCGTTCATCAGCTTTTCGATGTCCTCGTCGCTGAGTTTGGCGATGTGCTCAATATCGTCGGGAAATTGCGTCAAGTGCGGCAGGGCGGCGTCAAGTGCGAGCCGGTAATACGGCTTTTTCCGCGAGGGAGAAACTTCCTTTACCGAGTATGCCGGGCCGTACCCTGTGAACCGCTTGGAATCGCGCGCATCGGAAAAATAATAAATTCTCTTGGGCTGCCAGGGTGTGAGATTTTCGAGATACGGTTCGAGGCGTTTTGACGCGCCGGCGAGCTGCGCGGGAAACGCCGTTGGGTCCGCCGCGAGATCGAACGCTTCGGTGGCAAGGACTCCGGCGGCTTGATGATCGCCGTGATTTTCTCCGATGAAAATTCCCGGCAGCCAGGCGATGATGACTTCCGGCCGTGTGAGCCGTACGATGCGGACCATTTCTTCGAGACTTTGGCCGTGGCCCCAGTTGGCGAGGGAATTCAAGACATTTTGCGACGCGGTGTCTTTGCCGCCGAGAAACCAGACTTTGTCGATGCCGAGTTTCGCGCAAGCCTGCCGCGCTTCGATTTCGCGCACGCCGGCCATGGCCGGACCGTGTTCGCGGCGGTAATCGTTTCCGCCGCTTCCGCCGCGGGTGCCGAACACGACGGCGACGGTTTTGTGGAGATCGTAAATCGCGCGCGCGAGATAAGGCGTGACGGCGCCTTCATCGTCCGGATGCGCGACGACGACAAGAATATCGACTTTGTAGCGCTCGTCCGGCCCTTTAATCTTTTCCGGCTGTTGAGCATCGCTTAAACTGCCGAGTAGAAATCCCATCACGAAAAGCAAGTTTTTGAGCATGGCATTCATTCTAGCGCAAACCGCATTTTGGACCGGGGAGGGTCGCTTAGGCTGCCAAAGGCGTACTACGGCGGTTGCATCGATAGACAATACGTACTACAATAATTAGGTCGATAAGCCCATTGGAGTACGGCGATGGAAACCGTAAAACTGTCCCCAAAATTTCAGCTGGTGATCCCGAAATCGGTTCGCGAGGAGCTGAAGCTCTCGCCGGGTCAAGAACTGCAGATCTACATTCTCGATGGGACCATCCGAATCCATCGACCGCGCAACATTCGCGACCTTGCGGGAATCGCCAAAGGGATGAAGTGGAAAGACGACTATCGTGACCGTAACGACCGCTTCTGAGCGCGTGCTTGTCGATTCTTCCGGCTGGCTGGAATATTTGACAGCCGACACGAAAAAGCCTTTGTTCGAGCCGTATCTGGTGGACGGGAAAAAGACGCTCATCGTTCCCACGATCGTTTTGTATGAAGTCAGGAAAAAGTTGCTGGTGGAACAGCAAAAGACTGCGGCGGATTGGTTTGTGTCCGAGGCTTTGCGGCATACGGTTGTTCCTCTCGATGAACGAATCGCTCTGGACGCGGCCAATACGAGCATTCAATTTCGCGTCGCACTGGCGGATGCAATTATTTACACGACGGCCGTCGCAGAAAACGCGCAGCTGGTCACCGGCGACGCGCATTTTGCCAATCTTCCGAATGTGACGATACTTTAGGCGCGATTCGGCGCGCCTTGATTCTGATTCGATGCGCCGATAAGCTTGATGTTTCTCGTTCCAGGCACGGAGCGTATGGAAACAATTCACGTGACACTTCCGGATGGCAGCGTCAAGGATGTTCCGAAGGGAACGACTGCCTACGATATTGCGAAGGGCATTTCGCCGCGGCTGGCGGATGCGGCGTACGCGGCAAAAGTTTATTCGACGAACGGCGCGCTTTCCGGTTTTGGCGATGCGGTGGGCGACGGCGGATATTTGATCGATCTGCGGCGGCCGCTGGAACAAAACATCAAACTGAAAATTCTTACGGACAAAGATGCCGATGCGCTGTACGTGTTTCGCCACTCCGCGGCGCATTTGCTGGCGGCGGCGGTGATGGAGCTTTATCCGAATGTGAAGCTGGGCATCGGGCCGCCGGTGGAGAACGGATTTTTCTACGAGTTTTTGCGCGAGCAGCCTTTTACGCCGGAAGACCTGGAAAAAATCGAAAAGAAGATGCACGAGCTGGCGGCGCAGGATTTGCCGAATGAGCGAAAATTGTTGCCGAAAGCGGAAGCGATCGAGCTTTACAAGAAAACGAATCAGGTTTTCAAGTGCGAGCTGGTGGAAGAAAAAGCGACGGAGCCGATGGTTTCGTTTTACACCACGGGAAAATTCATCGATTTCTGCCGCGGGCCGCACATTCCTTCGACGAAGCGAATTCAAGCGTTCAAATTGATGAGCGTGGCGGGCGCGTACTGGAAGGGCCAGGAAGGCAACGCGCAACTGCAGCGGATTTATGCGGTGGCGTTTTTCACGCAAAAAGAGCTGGATGAATATTTGCATCGCCTGGAAGAGGCGAAGCGGCGCGATCACCGCAAGCTCGGAACGGAGCTGGATCTTTTCAGCGTGCAGGAAGAGGCGGGCCCGGGGCTGATTTTCTGGCATCCAAAGGGCGGGCTTGTCCGGAATATTGTGGAAGAGTGGCTGCGCAAGGAGCTGATGGCGCGCGGATACGATTTGGTTTATACGCCGCACATCATGCGGCGCGATTTGTGGACCACGAGCGGGCACACGGGCTTTTACAACGACAACATGTTCGGCGCGATTGAAGTGGAGAAGGCCGAATATCAATTGAAGCCGATGAATTGCCCGGGGCACATTCTGATTTTCAAATCGAAGCTGCGGAGTTACCGCGAGTTGCCGGTGCGGCTGGCGGAGCTGGGCACGGTTTACCGTTACGAGCGAAGCGGCGTGCTGCACGGATTGCTGCGCGTGCGCGGATTTACGCAAGACGACGCGCACATTTTCTGCATGCCTTCGCAGATTGAAGCGGAAGTGGAAGCGTGCATCGATTTTGCGTTTGCGGTGATGAAGAATTTCGGGTTCGACAAATTCGAAGTGGAACTTTCGGATTGGGATCCGGCGCATGCGGAAAATTACGCGGGGAAGCCGGAGGATTGGCACCGCGCGACGGCGGCGCTCGGAAGCACGATGGACCGCTTGAAGATTCCCTACAAGAAATTTGAAGGCGAAGCGGCGTTTTACGGGCCGAAGATCGACGTGAAATTGATCGATGCGATCGGACGACCGTGGCAACTGACGACGGTGCAATTCGATTTCAATTTGCCGGCGCGATTCGGCCTCGAATATGTGGGGGAAGACGGCGGGCGGCATCAACCGCTGATGGTGCATCGCGCGCTGCTCGGATCGGTGGAGCGGTTTTTTGGAATTTTGATCGAGCATTATGCGGGCGCGTTTCCGCTGTGGCTGGCGCCGGTGCAGGCGCAGATTTGCCCGGTGAGCGAAAAAGTGGCGGATTATGCGAAACACATTTACGAGACGCTGAAAAATCATGGGGTGCGCGTGCATCTCGACGATCGGAACGAAAAGCTGCCGGCGAAGATCCGCGATGCGCAGTTGCAAAAGATTCCGTACATGCTGGTGGTGGGGCCGAAGGAAGCGGAAGCGGGGACGGTGAGCTTGCGGCACCGCGCGAAGGGCGATTTGGGTCCGCGGCCGCTGGGCGAATTGGTGGAAGCGCTGCAAAAAGAGGTTTTTGAGCGGACGATTTAGAGCCAATCGAAAGAGAAGGCGTGAAGATTTTTTGAGAAGGAGCGCGGGGGAGAGCCTGCGCTCTTTTGCTTTTTTAGCCGACAGGTTGCGCCGGTGAATGGATTTGAAGTACGGCGGTTAGGGGAAATCGAGGAGACGCTTGCAGCGGAGAGGCCGGCTTCGGAAAGCCGGCCCTACAAGACCGGATTCACATCTTGCTTGCGGTGGAAGAGGTCCGCTTCAGAAAGCGAACCTTACAACGGCGCCGCGTGGCACGAGTTCGGCGAAGCGCGGGCGGTTTGCCGCATAGGAGAAAGGCAACATGCTGGGCTGAAACCGCGGCGCTACATTTCGAAGTGGGCCATGCGCCGGCGGCGCAGGGAGGTCAGCGATAGCGGGTTGATCGAAGAGCGCAGGCAAGAGTGCCTACGCTACGGGCGCAGGCTTGCGCGCGTGGATGGAGAGGAGAGAATTTTCATTTTGGGATGGAGATGAGTTTGTGTTACCTTGCGCGGCATGTCCACGACTCCTCCGCAGTTTGGAACGGCAGAATACAAGAGCGCGACGGGCGGCGAGACGTGCCGCGCGTGCAAGCAGACGATTACGGGAGAGTATTACCGCGTGAATGGAGTGCAGGCTTGCGCGGCGTGCGTCGGTAAAGTGAAGGAGCAGATGCCGAAGGATACGCACGCGGCGTTTGTGCGCGGGATGCTGTTCGGCGTGGGCGGAGCGATTGCGGGGCTGATTGTGTATTCGGTGTTCGGAATTGTTACGGGGATTGTGATCGGGTACGTGTCGCTGGCGGTGGGGTGGCTGGTGGGGAAAGCGATTCGGGCGGGGTCGAAAGGCGTTGGCGGGCGGCGGTATCAGATCGTGGCGGTGGCGTTTACGTACGCTGCGGTTTCGATGTCGGCGATTCCGATGGGAATTGCGCAGTACATGAAAGAGAAGAAGGCGAAGGAAAACGTGGTGGTAACGTCGCCGCAGGGAAATGCAGATTCACCGGCAACGCCAGGCGATGGCACAACGGGCGAGCCGGCGCCGAGTTCGGCGGCGCCAAAGGAAAAAATGAGCATGGGGGCGGCGATCGGAGCGCTGGTATTTGCGGGATTGGCGTCGCCATTTTTGGGGCTGGGGGACGAGCCGGGCGGGATCATCGGCTTGGTGATACTTTTTGTGGGGATGAACATTGCGTGGAAGTTAACGTCGGCGCCGAAGCTGGATATTGTGGGGCCGTTCAAGGCGAGCGAAACGGCGGCTGCGGGATAATTGGGACACGGATTGGCCGACCTTTCCTCACAAAGTACGACAAAAAAGTGCATGACTTGCGGGAACGAATTCGCGGCTTCGGAACTGGCCTGCCCGCAATGCCATGCATTGGTGCATTCCGAGCAACTGGCGGTGCTATCCCACCGCGCGCAGCAATTTGAAACGGACGAGGATTTTGCCGCGGCGACGGAGACGTGGAAGAAAGCGCTGGCGCTGCTGCCGTATGAATCGACGCAAGCGGAGTGGGTGAGGACGCACGTTTACCGGCTGGAGCTTGCGGCGAAAACGGCTCCGCCGCCGGAAGAAAAACATAAGTGGGCGAAAAAACTTGGGCCGCTGGCGCCGATTTTGATTTTTCTGGCGAAAGCGAAGTGGCTGCTGGCGATTTTCAAGTTTAAATTTTTCTTCAGTTTTTTTGCGTTCTTGTGGTTGTACTTCGTTTTCTGGGGATGGAAATTCGGGCTGGGCTTTGCCGTGCTGATTCTGATTCACGAGATGGGGCATTACATCGATATTCGGCGGCGGGGATTGCCGGCGGAAATGCCGGTATTTTTGCCGGGATTTGGCGCGTACGTGAAGTGGAAAGCGATGGGTGTGTCGCTGCGGACGCGAGCGGAGGTGAGTTTGGCGGGGCCCTTGGCGGGAGGGCTGGCGTGTTTGGCGTGCGTGATTATTTGGCGCGAGACGGGGAATAATTTGTGGGCAGGGTTGGCGCGGGTGGGAGGCATGCTGAACCTGCTGAACCTGATTCCGGTGTGGGTGCTGGACGGCGCGGGTGCGAGCGAAGCGCTGAATAAAATGGAACGATGGGCGATTCTGGGAATTTGCGTTGTGCTGGCGGTATTGCTGCGGGAGTGGACTTATTTATTGGTGGCGGCAGGAGCGGGATATCAATTGACGAAGAAAGATTTTCCTCCGGTCGCGGGGCGAACGACGCTGGCGTATTTTGCGGCGGTGATGGTTTTGTTGGGAGCGGTGCTGCATTTTGTGCCGGGGAATGGATTTGATTTGAAGTAGGGAGGTTGGGGGGAAATCGAGGAGACGCTTGCAGCGGAGAGGCCGGCTTCGGAAAGCCGGCCCTACAGGACCGGATTTACATCTTGCTTGCGGTGAAAAAAGGTCCGATTCAAAAATCGGACCCTACACGGGCGCGGCTTGGCAGGAGATTCGGCGAAGGGCGGGCGGTGCACATGCGCAGTTGTGCCAAGCTCAACGGGGCTGAAGCCCCTCCGCTACATTTTTGTTCGTGATTGAAGTAAAAGCGGCTGGCTTCCCGTTAGGGTGGGCAGAAAGCCGGCGCTACACAAAACGAGGTGCGGAAAGCGAGAGCGCGCGACGATTGATCGCGAAGAGTGAATTTGCGCGAAACAGAATAAGAAAAACCGCCGAGATCAGGCGGAGGCGCGGGCGGGGCGGGCGGCGTGTTTGCGCCAGGTGGAGAAGCCTTCGCGGGCGAGGCCGTAGATGGTGCGCTTGTTCTGGTAAACGACTTTGAGCCAGGCGAGCGGACCCATTTGCGGGAAATAGATTCCGCGGAAACACATGCGCGCGATGAAAATGTTGATGCGATAGCCGAGCGGCTGGTCTTTGAGGGAGCCGACGGCGTGGGCGACGGCTTCGGGATTGTACGAAAGCGACCAACCGCGTTTTACTTCGGCATGGGCTTCGGCGATGGTCATTTTGAGTGGCGTGTGGGCCATTTCGAATGGAATAAATTTTTGCCAATGTTTGGGACGAGTCAAGCGGCCTGCGGCTTCGAGGCGTTTGTATAAGGGCGTGGCGGGGAGCGGCGTGAGCAGGCCGAAGATGGGAAGACCGGGCGGCCAAGAGCGAATTTCGTTGAGAGTGCGGTCGGCGACGCCGGGCGTGTCGTTGTCCATGCCAAAAATGAAGGAAGTGATGGCGTAAACGTTGCGCTGCGCGAGGCGTTGGAGTACGGCGGCGTATTCGCCGGGCTTGTTAAAACCTTTGTTGACGTCGGCGAGGTTGGCGGGGTCGATGGACTCCATGCCGATGAAAACCCATTTGCCGCCGGACTGGGCGATGAGGTCGACGAGTTCTTCGTCGCGCAAAAGATTGGCGCTGATTTGCGCGACCCAATGAACTTGCGCGTTGGCGGCAATGATGTCGCGAAGGAGAGACTTTGTGCGTTTGATGTTGATGGCGAAATTATCGTCGATGAAGAAGACGGCGATCTGGCCGCGTTCGCTTTTTGCGCGGGCTTTCAAGAGAAGGAGTTCGTTGACGACGCTTTCGTTGGTGCGAAAGCGAATGGAGTCGCCGAAGAAACCGGTGACGGTGCAGAATTCGCAGCCGTACGGGCAGCCGCGGCCGGACTCCATGGGAATGATGCGAAAGGTGCCCCAGCCTTCGCCGATGCGGCCGAGAGTCTTGGTGGCCATTTTGGGGACGAGATTGAATTGGTCGAGATTGATTTTGTCCCAGGGGATGGCGGGATAGTCCTTGAGGCTGGGTTTGCGTTCCTGGCCGAAGGCGTCGACGGGAGAGTAGAGGTCCTTGAGGGCGCCGTGTGCGGCGTCGTGAACGATTTGCGGCCAGGTTTCGTCGGCTTCGCCGAGCGCGACGGAATCGGCATGGCGCGGTCCGCCGCTGCGGCCAAGTGCTTCGTCGAATTCTTCGGTGACGTGCGGGCCGCCCATGACGACGGGAACGCCGACGGCGCGGATGGCGTCAGCCATACGGTAAGCCTTGGCGATCATGCGGGTCATGGCGCCGATGCCGACGAGGCCGATTTTTTCGGCCTGAACAAACCTGGCGATGGATTCTTCGTCCATGGGCTGCGCGTTGCCGTCGATCAAAATGACTTCGTGGCCGGCGGGGGTGAGAGACTTGAGAAGAAACATCCAGAGGTGAGGCATGAAATTGCGAGTCACCCCGTTGTCGGGGTTATAGAGCAAAATGCGCATATGTGCGCTTCTCCGTTTCCAACACACTGCGCGGTGCCGAGGCGAGGGCTGGGGGATTGGCCGAAAGGTTTGTTGTCTGGAAGGCGGTAAGGAAGGCAATAAACCGCTACTGAAAGTATCACGATATGAAAGAAATGGGCAGTTTATCGACGCAGAGCGGGGCAAGAGTTACTTGCATTAGAAGGTTGTAGAAGGGTTCGGGTGGCGTGCTATACTTTTTAGCCTGTCCCTGGAGGGAGAGTTCTGCCTGCGGGGGCTGCGGGGTGGAATCGGGCTGGGCGCTTGCCGGTAAGGCGTTGGCAGGGCGGGCGTGCCGGGCTTTTGTAGAAACGAAGGGGGAATTATCGCAGATCGGAATTTCCGGCAGCAGAGCGACCGGATACGAGTGAACGACCGGATACGGGCTCGCGAAATCCGTGTGATTGACGAAGAGGGCGGGCAGCTGGGAGTGATGCAGCCGTTCGAAGCCATCAAGATGGCGCGCGAAAAAGGGCTGGATTTGGTGGAAATTTCGCCGACGGCCGATCCACCCGTTTGCAAAATCACGGACTACGGCAAGTACCTTTATCAGGCGAATAAGAAAGCGCACGAGCAGCGGAAAAGCAGCCGCGGAAGTGCGCTGAAAGAAGTGAAGTTCCGGCCGGCGACGGCGGAACACGATTATCAGGTTCGGAAGAATCAGATTATTCGCTTTCTGGGAGAAGGACACAAAGTGCGCGCGATGATTTTCCACCGCGGGCGCGAAATGGCGCACCAGGAAGTGGGCCGGGCGAAGATGACGCGATTGCTCGGCGAAATCGGCGAACACGGGCAGATTGAAACGATGCCACGGATGGAAGGAAACGTTTTGGTGGCGTTGTTGGCGCCGAAAAAGGGCGCGGGAGCGCCGGCGAAGGCGTAAAGAGTCGGGAAAAAGAACGGGTCTAAAGACCCGCCACTACAAGGAATCGAACGAGGAGAATTTCGAGTTATGCCACGCAATGCATCGAAGCCGAAGAAGAAGCTGAAGACACACCGCGGAGCGGCGAAGCGATTCAAGATCACCGGCACCGGAAAAATTATCCGGATGCACTCCGGCAAACGGCACTTGATGGGAACGAAAGCGCCGAAGCGCATGCGGAAGCTGAAGAAGCTGACGCTGGTGAACAAAGCGGACAAGCTGAAGACGATGCAGATGTTGCCGTACGGGCTGTAAGAGTGGCGCGTTTAGGGCGAGGAAACTTGGTCGGCGGGACGGGGCCGGCTTCGGAAAGCCGGCCCTACAACGGCAGACCTGCAATGGCAGCCTGCCGCACGGGTTGTAAGATGGTGCTTTTAGGCTGCACGGTGACCGAGGAAAATGCGCGAGGGTGGCCATGATGCCTCCCTTCGATCGGGATGACGGAATTTAGAGGCGAGAAGCGATCGCCTCGAGAATTTCTGAGTGAACGCGATTCGCTTCGGCGAATTGCGAGTAGCGAAGAAAGGCGAAACATCGTTTCGCAACGCGCGAGCTGGAAACGGCTGGCGCGCATCGAGCCAGGCAGCGCTACACGGGTGCCTGCCGGCCGATTCGCTCCGACTTCGGTTGGGGCAAAGCAGTACACACCAGAGACAAACCCGTTGTGTTGCGCGTGAGGTTTTGCGCGCGGACACGCCCTGTTTGTCTCTGCCAAGAAAAAGAAAGAGAAAAAGAACGGGTCTAAAGACCCGCCACGATAACTGGCGCGATCTGGACCCGGCTTTACAAGGAGACAAACCCATGGCACGCGTAAAACGCGGCACAAAACGCCGGGCACGGCGGAAGAAGTATCTGAAGAGGACAAAGGGATTTTTCCTCACAAAGAGCAAGCTGTACCAATCGGCGCAAGAAGCGGCGAATCGAGCGGATCGGTATGCGAAGCGCGACCGCCGCGTGAAGAAGCGGCAGTATCGCCGGTTGTGGATTCAGCGCATCGGCGCGGCGGCGCGGTTGAACGGAACGACGTACGGACAACTGATTCACGGGCTGAAGGCCGCGGGCGTGGAGCTCGACCGGAAAGTGCTGGCGGATATCGCGGTGAAGGACGCCGCGGGATTTGCGGCGCTGGCGGATAAGGCGAAAGCGGCGGCGGCGAAGAAAAAGTAAGTTTTTAAATTCAATACGCGGTAGTCGTTAAAGGCGGCGGCGAGGTTGTCATCGAAGAGGGGCACGATATATCGTGCCCCTACCTTTATCGCGTGACAATTTCGGGTGAGTGATGGCTGCATCGGTAAACAAAACGCTGGCTGAGCAGGGCGTGACGAGAGCGGAGCAGGTGGCTGCGCTGTTCCTCGATTTGCGCGGCGATTTCGACGGCGAATTCTTCGATGTTGAGGACGACTCCCACTGGAAGTCATTCCGCGACCACTGGTTAGGTAGGAAATCAGGTGTACTTTCCCAGATTACCGATAATTGGTTAAAGCCTGCAACGCTTGAGCTAAAACGTATAGTTGGTGCTCAACTAAACGAGTTGCGTGGTCACATTGAATTAAGAATTGAAGAAAAGCGCGCGGCGATTGAGGCGGGCGCGGAAGAAGCGGCGGGCGCAAGAGATCGCGTGGATCTGTCGTTGCCGGGAGTGGTTCGGCCGCTGGGATCGCGGCATTTGATCCGGCAGGTGTTTCAAGAGATCGAGGATATTTTTTTCAGTATCGGATTTTCGGTCGTGGAAGGGCCGGAAATCGAAACTCCGTATTACAACTTCGAAGCGCTGAATATTCCGGAGTTTCATCCGGTGCGCGACGACATGGATACGTTTTACATGGAGCTGCCGAAAGGCACGCCCGGGCAACTGCTGCTGCGCACGCACACTTCACCGATGCAGATTCGCACGATGGAAAAACAGAAGCCGCCGGTGCGCGTGATCGTGCCGGGCCGTGTGTATCGCCGCGACAATCCGGACGCGACGCACTCGTTTGCGTTTCATCAGGTCGAGGGTCTGGCGGTGGACACGGACATTACGTTCTGCGACTTTACCGGCACGATTGAATATTTCGTGAAGCAATATTTCGGCGCGAATGTGAAGACGCGGTTCCGGCCGAGTTATTTTCCGTTCACGGAGCCGTCGGTGGAGTTCGACGTGTCGTGCGTATTCTGCGGCGGAAGCGGAACGACGGCTTCTGGCACGTGCGGAAAATGCAAAGGCGCGGGATGGATTGAACTGTTTGGCGCGGGGATGGTGGATCCGGCGGTGTACGGATTCGTTGGCTACGATCCGAAACGCGTGAGCGGATTCGCGTTTGGCATCGGCATCGACCGCCTGGCGATGCTGAAGTACGGAATCGACGACATTCAGGCGTTTTTTCAGAACGATGTGAGATTTCTGAAACAGTTTCCGTGAGTTGCGAGACGACGAGGACCGTTTAGATGAAGGTGGTCTACAACTGGCTGAAGGATTTTGTGGAAGTGCCGGCGACGGCGGAGGAGCTTGCCTCGCGGCTGGCGCTTTCCGGGACGAACATCGGCGGCGTGGAGAAAAATGTTCTGGGCGGAGTGATTGACGCGGAGGTGACTTCGAACCGGCCGGACTGTTTGAGCGTGTACGGGATTGCGCGGGAAGTGAGCGCGATTTACAAAACGGCGCTGAAGAATGTGGCGCCGAAGCCGGTGGAATCCGCGGCGGCGAAAGCGAGCGATGCCGTCAGTGTGAAGATTGAATCGCCGGAAGTTTGCGCGCGGTATACGGCGCGGGTGATACGCGGCGTGAAGATTGGGCCGTCGCCGGCATGGATGCGCGAGCGGCTGGAAGCGGCGGGAGTTGCGTCCATCAGCAACGTGGTGGACGTGACGAACTACGTGATGCTCGAACTGGGCAATCCGATGCATGCCTTCGATTGGGGCAAGGTGCGGGATCACGGCATTGTGGTGCGGCGCGCGAAACCGGGCGAAAAGATGCGGACGCTTGACGGCACCGAGCGCGTGATGGATGCGGGGATGCCGCTGGTTTGCGATGGAGACGGAACGCGGGCGATTGGAAGCGGCGTGATGGGCGGCGCGGATACGGAAATTTCGTTTTCGACGCGCGACTTGCTGCTTGAATGTGCGTGGTTTGAGCCGGTCTCGATTCGCCGCGCGGCGCGAGCGATGAAATTGCATACCGAGGCTTCGACGCGGTTTGGACGCGGCGCCGATCCGGAGATGGCGGAAGTGGCTTCGCGGCGGGCGGCGGAATTGATTTTGCAATTGGCGGGCGGCGAACTGCTGGGCGGCGTGGTGGATGTGTATCCGGGAAAACGCGCGGCGAAGAAAATTACGGTGACGCGGGCGGAAATTTTGCGGGTGATGGGCGCGGACGTTCCGGATAAAGAGGTGGAACGCGTTTTGAGCGCGCTGGGATTTGCGCCGGTGCGAGTGGATGAGAATCGCGGGCAAGACGGTGCATTGCTGGCGGCGTGGGAATGCACGCAACCGTCGTGGCGGGCGGAAGTCGAGCGCGAGATCGACTTGATTGAAGAGATTGCGCGCGTGTATGGGCTGGATAAATTTCCGCCGCGTTTGCCGGCGGCGCGAGCGGGCGCGGCGCGATTGCCGCAGTATGAAGCGGAAGCGCGGCTGCGCGAGCGGCTGATTGGGCTCGGATACCGCGAGATTGTGACGATTCCGCATGTGGATGCGCAGCGGGATGAGCTGTTTCGTCCGGCGGGCGTGGCGGCGGCAAAACTGGCGAATCCGCTTTCGGAAGAAGCGGGCGTGCTGCGGTCGACGGGCAGCGTGACGATGGCGGCGGCGATTGAATGGAATCTGAATCACGGCCAGCGAAGCGTGAAGCTTTTTGAAATTGGGCGGCACTATCGCTTTAACGGAGCAACGCCGGTGGAAACGCCGGTGCTTTCGATTGGCGCGACGGGCGAAGTGCGGCCGCAAGGATTGTACGACGGCGCGCGGGAGTATTCGTTTGCGGATTTGAAGGGCGATTTGGACGCGCTGGGCGCGCTTGGCGGCGGAATCGGCTGGCAAGACGGCGGATCGGACTGGCTGGATGCGGCGAAGCGCGGGAAGATTTTTCTGAAAGAGAATGAGCTAGGCGCGGCGGGATTGCTGGCGAAGCGCGTGGCGGAGAAATACAAATTCCGGCAAGAGGTGTTTTTGGCGGAGATGGCGCTGGGTCCGTTTTATTGCGCGTATTACGGGGCGAAAAATGCGCGGCGGTACGAGCCGTTGCCGCGTTTTCCGGCGGTGGAGCGGGATTTTTCGTTGTTGCTGGCCGATGGCGTGAAGTTTGCGGACGTGACGCGCGCGATTCGGGCGCTTGGAATTGCTGAAATTACTTCGATTGAAGCGGCGGATCTGTTTCGCGGGAAAAATGTGCCGGCGGGAAAATGTTCGCTGATGGTGCGAGTGATGTTGCAGAACAAGGCGGCGACGCTGATGGACGCGCAGATTGCGGAGTTTTCGGCGCGAATTGTGGCGGCGCTGGAGAAGGAATTGGGCGCTGTGTTGCGAGCGAGTTGAATTTTGCGCTGAATTTACAATCCACGAAGAAAAAACTTAACACAGAGTTCACCGAGGCCGGGGCACGGAGAGTTCGGGGCGAACCTCAAACAGGGCCGCCTCACGATGACCGCTGCGTTTTTAGTTTTGCGCTGCGCGCTCGATGATTGGCAATTGAGTTCCCTTAAGATGACAACTGCGATGCATTGTGCATAAACTTGGTCAGGGCTGACAGATGGCAGGACCGACGAGAGTACAAATTTTCGGGCAGACGTATTCGATTCAGGGCGATCTGGACGCGAAGTACGTTCAGGCGCTGGCGAAATACGTGGATGAGAAGATGCACGTGATCGCGGACGCGACGACGACGGTGGATACGCAGAAGGCGGCGGTGCTGGCGGCGCTTTCGATCGCGGATGAGCTGCATTCTTCGCAGCGAGAGATTGGCGAACGGGAAGAGATGCTCAAAGAGCAAGCCGAGCGTTGCCTGACGCTCGTGGAGCGCGCGCTGAAGCAGACGGCGTGAAAGAGGCAGTCGTCAGTATTCAGTCGTCAGTTCTCAGTAAAAACCAAAATACGAAAACAGAAAACCGAAGACGCCGGGCAGAAGCCTGGCTGTGGCAAGCATCCCCGGCGCTCGGGAAAAACCAACAAATAAAAATTATCGTCGCGGCAAGAAGAGATTTATGAATTGTTTTAATTTGTTTTGCGGTGGGTAGTGGAGTTGGCGGACCCGGCGGTGCGGGCGAAAGAAGGGCCGACTCGGAAGTCGGCCCCTACAACGGCGGTCGCGGCGTGAACAAAGCGGAGAGCGGGAGGCGAAATCGTGCGCGAGGAGAGGTGTGGGTGGGGTCGTAGCGGCCGGCTTCAGAAAGCCGGCCCTACAAGTGCCGGCCATCCATGCGTTGCAAGGGCCGACTCGGAAGTCGGCCCCTACAACAGCGGTCAAATCGTAAGCGAGTAGAGCGGGAGGCGAGATCGTGCACGAGCTAGGGGTGTGGGCGGAGTGGTAGCGGCCGGCTTCAGAAAGCCGGCCCTACAAGTGCCGACCATCCATGCGTTGCAAGGGCCGACTCGGAAGTCGGCCCCTACAACGGCGGTCAAATCGTAAGCGAGGAGAGCGGGAGGCGAGATCGTGCACGAGCTAGGGGTGTGGGCGGAGTGGTAGCGGCCGGCTTCAGAAAGCCGGCCCTACAAGTGCCGGCCATCCATGCGTTGCAACGGCCGACTCGGAAGTCGGCCCCTACAACGACGGTCAAGGCGTAAACGGATAGGAGAGCGGGAAGCGAGATCGTGCGCCGATAACAAGCAGCGACAAGTGGGATTGCGCTACTGGCTCCAGGCGGTGGGTTTGCGATCCCAACGGTGCGCGCGCAACTGCTGATGAAGCGCGGCGGGCAACGGGCCGCGGTCGCTGGCGGAAAGATTGGATTCGACGTGGCGGATTTTGCGCATGCCGGGAATGATGGTGGCAACGTCCGGGCAATTCAAGATGAAGCGCAGAGCCATTTCCGGCATGGAAGAGCCGGCGGGGACGAGCGGCTTGAGCGCGTCGGCATGTTCGACGCTGGATTTGAGATTTTCCGGAACGAAGTAGGTGCCGCGCCAGTCTCCCTTTGGCCAAGTGGAGTTGAGCGTGAGGGTGCCGGTGAGCGAGCCTTCATCGAACGGGACGCGCGCGATGACGGCAACGTCTTTTTCGCGGCAGGCGGGAAAGAGTGCGTCTTCGGGATTTTGGTCGAAAATGTTGTAGATGATTTGCACGGCGTCGATAAGGCCGGAGCGGACGGCACGAATGCCATTTTCGGGCTCCCAGCGATTCTGGCTGATGCCGACGGCGCGGACTTTGCCGGAGCTGCGAAGCGTTTCGATGGTGCGCGCGGTGCGTTCGTCGTCGAGCCAGCCGTCTTCCCAGGTGTGGTACTGAATGAGGTCGAGCGATTCGACGCCGAGATTTTTGAGGCTTTTGTCCACGTATTCGAAAACATATTCAGGCGGATAAGAATCATTAAGCGAGAAATCGGGTTGGGAAGGCCAGCGGCGATTTTTCGGCGGCACTTTCGTGGCCACGTAAAGTTTTTTGCTGGCATTGGCGCGAAGGGTTTTGCCGAGCAGCTCTTCGCTGTGGCCGTCGCCGTAAGCCCACGCGGTATCAAAAAAATTGCAGCCGAGATCGATGGAACGCTGAAGCGCCGCAAGCGATTCGGCGTCTTCCGATCCGCTCCATCCGGCCATACCCCACATGCCATAACCAATTTCGCTGACTTGCCAACCGGTGCGTCCAAACCGACGGAGTTTCATGGTGCGAAAGTTCTCCTGAGGCGATTTTCGAGTGACTAGTATACGGCAGCGGTGCGGCCTGGCGGCAGAAAGTAGTGGTATAAACGGGTCGCGGAGGAACGACGAAAATGCGGAGCGGCAGGCGATGGCTGGCGGCGGTTGCGGCGGGAGTTTTGTTGTGGGCGGGCGGCGCGGCCGCGGCTCGACGAGCGAGTACGCCGCCCGCACGGTGGACGGCGGAAAAAGCGAACGAGTGGTACGCGAAGCAACCGTGGCTGGTGGGAAGCAACTACACGCCGGCGACGGCTTCGAATGAACTGGAAATGTTGCAGGCGGAAACGTTCGATGCGCGGCGGATTGATCTGGAATTGAGCTGGGCGGAATCGATCGGTCTGAACACGATGCGCGTGTTCCTGCACGATTTGCTGTGGAAACAGGATGCGGCGGGATTTGCGAAGCGGTTGGATGAATTTCTGGCGATTGCGGCGAAGCACCACATTCGCCCGGTGCTGGTGCTCTTCGATTCGGTTTGGGATCCTGATCCGAAGCTGGGGCCGCAAGCGCCGCCGCGGCCGGGCGTGCACAATTCGCGCTGGCTGCAGAGTCCGGGTGGGAAAGCGCTGATGGATCGCGCGGAAGAGCCGCGACTTGAAGCGTACGTGCGCGGGGTCGTGGGAAAATTCGGGCACGATGAACGGATTCTGGCATGGGACGTGTGGAACGAGCCGGACAACACAAACGGCGGGAACTACACCGACCCGAAGGATAAAGTGGAACGCGTGAATGAATTGCTGCCGAAAGTGTTTGCGTGGGCGCGAGAAGCGGGCGCGCAGCAACCGTTGACGAGCGGCGTGTGGAAAGGCGACTGGTCCGACGCGGCGAAACTCGGCGCGACGGAAAAAATACAACTGGAAGAATCGGACGTGATCAGTTTTCACAATTACGACAAGGCGGAAGAGTTTGAAAAAAGAATTTTGTGGCTGCGGCCGTACGGGCGGCCGCTGATTTGCACGGAGTACATGGCGCGGGGAAACGGCTCGACGTTTGAAGGGTCGTTGCCGGTGGCGAAAAAATACCACGTGGGAGCGATCAACTGGGGACTGGTGGCGGGGAAAACGCAGACGTATTTGCCGTGGGATTCCTGGAAGAAGCCGTACACGGACCGCGAACCGGCGATGTGGTTCCACGAAATTTTTCGCACGGACGGTAAACCGTACAAACAGGAAGAAGTGGACCTGATCAAGACGCTGACGGGCCGGCCGCCGAAATAACAAGGGCCGAAGTTTTTATTAAAACTATTCCTTCAATTTCAGTTTGCCGGCGGATTTGTTTTCTTCGAGGAATTCGCGGAGATCCTTCGAAACGTCGAGCAGGCGAATCCACTGTTCGTAATAAAGCGTGACGGGAAAGCGGCCGAGGCCGTAGACGCTGACGCCGCCTTTTTCTCCGACGCGAAATTCAAGCGCACCGGTGCGCTTGGGGCCTTTTTCTTTTTCGAGCTGGGCGAGCTTGGCTTTCAGTTCTTCATACGTTGGTTCGGACATGGAGCACCTCGAGCGGTTTCGTTGAACGACTAGTATAGCCGGAAGACGGCCCGCTTCAGAAAGCGGGCCCTACAACGGCCTTCACGCATTGCCGTTTGGGCGGAAGGCCACCGTAAAAGCGGCGTCGAGCCGCCCTTCGACTTCGCTCCAGACAAGCTGCACGCCAAATCAGACCTGGAGGATGTCGCCTTCGCGGGCGACGACTTCGTAGAGAACGGGATTGACGAAGAAGCCGAGGAAAAGGCGCGAGAGCAAACCGGCGACGACGACAATCGCAAACGGCTTTTGCGTATCGCTGCCGACGCCGGTGGACATTGCGGCGGGCAGAAGGCCGAGACATGCGACGAGCGCGGTCATCATGATGGGACGCAGACGCAAGAGAGAGGCATCGCGCGTGGCTTCACGGATCGATTTGCCTTCCTTGCGAAGTTTGTTGATGTAGCTGACGAGGATGACGGCCGTCTCCACGGAAACGCCGAGAAGAGCGAGGAGGCCGAGGCTGCTGGAGACGCTGAGCGGCGTGTGCGTGAGCTTGAGCGCGATGAGCGCGCCGACCGGCTCCGTGAGGACGACGCCGAGCGCGATGGTGATGGGAAATTTGAAATTGCCGTACAGCGCGAAAAGAATGAGGAAAATGAGCAGGATTGCGAGCGGGCCGATGATGTACAGCTGAGACTTCGCTTCGAGCAGTTCGCTATATTCGCCGCCCCAATCGAGCCGATAGCCTTCGGGAAGATTTACTTTTTTTGCGACGGCGGCCTGGCCGGCGTTGACGATGCCTTCCAGATCGCGGCCGGTGACGGAAAACTGGATGCCGATGTAGCGCGAATTGTCTTCGCGATAAATGAAAGACGCGCCGGAAGCTTCCTTGATGTCGCAGAGTTCGGAGAGCGGAATCTGCTGGCCGCCGGGAGCGGGAACGAGAAGGTCGCCGATTTGTTTCGCGCTGGAGCGGAATTGCGGCTCCATGCGAATGACGAGGTCGAACAATTTTTCGCCCTGGATGACCTGCGTGGCGGCCTGGCCACCGACGGCGGCTTGCACAACGGCCTGGACGTCCGCGACATTGATGCCGTAGCGGGCAATTTTTGCGCGGTCGGCGTCGATGATGAGGCTGGGCTGGCCGAGTTCGCGAACGACGGTGAGTTCGGTGAAGCCGGGCGTTTTGTCGAGGACGTTGCGAATTTCCACGGCCTTTTTCTCGAGGGTGTCCAAATCGGGACCAAAGATTTTTACGGCGAGGGCGGATTTGAGGCCGGTAAGGGCTTCGTCGACGGCGTCCTCGGCGGGCTGCGTGAAATTGAAAATTACGCCGGGATAGGCGTCGAGTTTTTTCTCAAGATCGCGCGTGAGCTGTTCCTTGTCGTGTATGGAAGTCTTGCGCCATACCGGATCGTCGTACGGCTTGAGGCCGACGTAAAATTCGCAATTGAAAAATCCGGTGGGGTCGGTGCCGTCGTCGGGGCGTCCGAGTTCAGAGCCGACGACGGTGACCATGGGATATTTAACGAGAAGGTCGCGGACTTGCGGCGCAAACTTTGCCGAGTCTTCGAATGAAATGGTGTACGGCATGGTGGCGCGAACCCACAAGGCGCCTTCATCGAGGTGCGGCAGAAATTCGCCGCCGATCAGCGGAATGAGCAAGAGAGTGGCACCGAAGACGGCGAGGCTCGCGACGATGGTCGTCTTGGGATGGTCGAGGCACCAAACGAGGCGGCCGGCGTAACTGTCGCGAATCCAGTTGAAGACGCGATTTTCTTTTTCCTTCACGCCGTTCTTGAAGAAGTAAGAAGCAAGAACCGGAACAAAGGTAAGCGTAAGAATGAGCGCGCCGATGAGCGCGAAGGCCATGGTGTCCGCCATGGGATGAAAAAGTTTTCCGGCGGGTCCAGTGAGCGCATAAATCGGCAGATAACCGGCGATGATGACGGCGACGGAATAAAAGATGGGGCGGTCCACGTCGCGCGCGGCGGCAAGAATGACTTCGTTCAGTTTGTACTGTGTGCCGTGGCGCTCGCTGAGTTCGCGGTAGATGTTTTCGACCATGACGATGGTGCCGTCAATGATGATGCCGAAGTCAATCGCGCCAATGGAAAGAAGGTTTGCCGCTTCGCCGGTCTGATGGAGAAAGATAAAAGCGAATAAGAGGGCGAGAGGAATGGTGAGCGCGGTGATGACGGCGGCGCGGACACTGACGAGGAAGAAAATCAAAACAACAAGGACCAGGATCATGCCGCGAATAAGATTCCACTCGACGGTGTCCGTGGTGACGCGGACGAGGTCGCTGCGATCGTAATAGGGACGAACTTTTACGTCCTGGGGAAGAACGTGCGCGTTCAGATCCGCGGTTTTCTTTTCGACGCCCTCGAGCACGTTTTGCGTTTGTTCGCCGCGGCGCATGAGGATGACGCCTTCAACGGCGTCGTCGTTATTTTTCTTGGCGTCTTCGAAACCGAAAATGCCGAGGCGCGGCGGGTGGCCGATTTCGACGCGGCCGATATCCTTCACGCGAATGGGCGCGCCATTGTTGCTGCCGACGACGACTTCGCCGATGTCGCCGGTGGATTTGAGCAGGCCGAGCCCGCGCACGTAATAGAACTGATTGCCCTGCGTGTAAAAGCCGCCGCCGGTGTTGGAGTTGTTCGCCTGCAGCGCGTTGAGCACCTGCGTGACCGGCAGATGAAAGTTGTAGAGCTTCACCGGATCGAGCAGAACGTGATACTCCATCGTCGGTCCGCCGAAGCCGGAATCGTCGGCGACGCCGGGCACGCTCTTGTAGCCACGCTCGACAACCCATTGTTCCAGCGTGTGCAGCTCCATCGGCGAGCGGTCGGGACTTTCCAAAACGTAGCGGTAGACAAGGCCGCTCGGACTGAAGAGCGGCGCCATGCTCGGCGCGACGCCTTGCGGAAGCGACGCGTCGCCGATGCGTTCGAAAACGACCTGGCGCGCGAAGTACGGATCGACGCTTTCGTCGAACGTCAGGCGCACATCGGAAAGACCGTAAAGAGAGATCGAGCGCATCACTTTGAGGTGAGGCGTGCCGTTCATCGCGAGTTCGAGAGGTAGAGTGGTCAGTCGTTCGACCTCTTCGGCGGCGTGGCCGGGCCACTGCGTGATGAGCTCGACCATCGGCGGCGAAAGGTCGGGGTAAGCGTCCACCGGCATCTGGCGAAAGGAATAGGCGCCGGCGAAAACGATGAGGACCGTGATCATAAGGATCACGAAGCGCTGGCGCAGTGCGAAATCGACGATGCGATGAATCATGGGCTGGTCCGTGATCCTCAGTGCTGCAACGAATTCTTGAATTGCAGGAAGAGCGCGCCGTCTCCGGCAACTTTTTCGCCCTCTTTTAATCCGCTGGTGACGATGGTGCGGCCGTTGCCGCCTTCGGCGATGGAAACGACGCGGCGCGCGAATTTGTTTTGCTCTCCGAGGACATAGACGAAGGGCTGATTTTCCGTGTCGCGCAGGACGGCGGAATCGGGAACGGTGAGCGCGCCTTTGACGGCGCCGGCCTGAACCGTTGCGCTCACATACATGTTGTTTTTCAGTTTGCCGCCTGGGTTTTGCGTGACGATGCGCGCCTGCAACGTGCGCGTGGCGGGATCGAGCGCCGCGGCGATGTACGAAACTTTTCCGTGGAACGCTTCGGGATACGCGTCGGTGGTGATTTCGACCGGGTCGCCGGCATGAACGTACGCGAGATCGTTCTGATAAACGTTCATGAGAACCCAAACCGTGCTCATGTCGGAAATGGTGAAGCACTGCGTCGTGCCGGCTTGCAAAAGCTGGCCCGGACCGACGAGCCGATCCACGATTTCGCCGCCCACGGGCGCGGGCACGGGCGTGGCGCCGGAGCTGACGGCGGCATTTTTCAACACGGCTTCGGGGTCTTTTATGCCGACGGCGCGGAGAGCGTCTTCGCTTGAAACCAAATCCGCTTGCGCGGCGGCGCGGTCGGATTCGGCTTGCTGGAGATCGCGCTCGGCGATGGCTTTGTGTTCGTAAAGGTCCTTCGCGCGCTCGAAATTTTTATCGGCGAGCAGAAACGTGCTCTTGGCCTTGATGTAGGCGGAGCGCGCGGCGGAATAGTCGGGGCTCGTGACGGTCAGCAGCGGCTGGCCGGGTTTTACGACCTGGCCGGGCGTGACGAGAATTTCCTGCACCGGCCCGCCAACCGGAGAAAACACCGGCGTCGTTTTGAATGCGTTGTACGCGACGGAGCCGGTGAAACGCAGCACGCGCGGAAAATTGGATTTTTCCACGGCGGCGACTTTTATGTGCGCCATCTGATCTTGCGGGACGCTGAAAAGTTCGGCGGAATCGGCTTTGGATTCGGAAGAAGTGTACGACGTCATCTTCCCTTCGTTTTCAAGCGGCGCGGGACCGCACGACGCGAGCAAGAGCGCGGCGGCGACACATGTGCCGCAGCACAACAGACGTTTTGGCATGGGCTGGTTCCCGAGCTTGGAGAAGAATTTTGCGGATGTCATGGAAGAATCCTTGAACCGACGGCCTGGCGCATCTGTTCAACGGCCGTCATGTGGCTGGCCAGCGCCTGGCGATACGCGAGTTGATTGGCGCGGTAGGTGCGCTCGGCATCCAGAAAATCGAGCAGGCTGGCGGCGCCGCGCTTGTAGGCGTATTCGCTGATGTCGCGCGATTGTTTGGCCTGGTCGACGTAACCGCCTTCGTAGAGCTGAATGATTTTGTCGTTGGTGCGGAGATTTTCAAATGCGTCGGTGACGTCGGTGAGCACTTGTTCGGCGGCCTCGCTGGCTTGCTCTTGCGCTTGCGTGATGACGTGGCGCGCATGCGCGATGTTGCCTTGATTGCGATCGAAAATCGGCAGGTCAATGTTGAAAAAGAAAGCGCCGCTGTTGATACCGGCGGTGTGCGTGTAGTTGAAGCTGGCGCCAAGGTCGCGCTTTCCGTTGGCTTCCTGGAGCGCTTCCTGGCTTCGCGCGGCGGTAATGCCAAGTTCGGCGGCGACGAGGTCCGGCCGGCTGCGCAGCGCGAGCGCTTTCAGATCGTCCACGCTGCCGTGGACCGCTTCGTATTTCAGCTCGCCGTCGCAGACATAGTTGTCGGGGACGGAATCGAATCCGAGGAATTGACGAAGCGCGGCCAACGCTTGCACTTTGGCGAGCTGCGCGGCGGAAACGTCGGTCTGAAATTGCAGCAGCTGCAGTTTTATCTTCAGAAAGTCGCCTTCGCTCATGTCGCCGACTTTGAAGCGCTCTTCGCTGATGGCGACGGTCTGCTGGAAGCTGTCCAGGTCCTGCTGCGCAAAGGCGAGGGTGGACTCCGCAAGCAGCGCCGCGATGAATTGCTGCGATACATTGAAGACGAGCTGGCGTTCGCCGTCCGACGCCTGGGAACGCACCACCGCGGTTTGATCGCGCGCGGCTTGCAGGCGATGCTGGCGTTTCTTGCCGCGCTCGAACAGGTACCCGATGCCAAGATCGAATTGCGCCTGATTTTCAAGATAATCGGCGCTGAATAAACTCGGTTGAAAGAGCGGAAAAAACTGCGAGTCCCAGGAGAGGGTGGGATTCGGACGAAGATTGGCGGTGATTTCGTCGGCCTGGCTGATCAAAATGTTGGAGCGAATGGCTTGCAGCGCGTGGTTGTGCTGAAGCGCCAGGCGAATGGCCTCTTCGATGGTGATGTGGGCGGCGGCGTTCGCCGGCGTCACGGGAACCGGGGCTGGCGATGCCGCCGGAGGATTTTGTGCGGGTTGTTGGCCCGCGGCGACGGCGCTTAGGGCCAGTATGGCCATCGCCGAAGCGAAAAACGTTTTCATTTGAAAAACTCCTCGAAAGCCGCAACGCATGCGGCGAAAGACAAGAAGGGCCGAGGAACGATGAAGGAGTGCGGACGACTAAACGGCAGGAGAAGCGCGAGGGGAAGCGGCGTACGGAATATGGGTAGAAACGACCCGCGGAGCCGCTTGGGCCACAAAAGCCGTCTCGGTGGAGACGAACGCGATGACCGGAGCTTCGGCCGCGACCACCGTCGCCGCCGCGGAACAGACCGGGCAGATGTGGGAACCCGTATTGTCTGTGGCCAAGTCGGCACACGGATGGAACTGCGCCGCGAGAAATAGAATCGCGAAAAGGAGCGCCACAAAACTCAGTTTGAGTGTATGACCAGACATTCGTGTGTAACTGTATCCTTAGAGGAAGGTTAGGCAAGAAGGGTTGTGGCGTCAAGAAAAGACACACCCTCGCGTGATCGCCAGCGAAGAGGGTTCGCGCGGCGTGCAGGGTCTGCGGGATTTTGCAGAATACTATACTCCCATATGGTATAAGGCAAGGAGCTTCCATGGCACACGTCACCAAGGACAAAGAAAAGTTGCTCGCCCGCGTTCGCAGAATTCGTGGCCAGGTCGAGGCCATTGAACGCTCTCTCACGGAAGAGCACGACTGCTCAAAGATGCTTCAGTTGGTGGCAGCTTGCCGCGGCGCGCTCAACGGCCTCATGGCGGAATTGGTCGAAGGACACATCCGCCATCACGTCCTCGATACGAAAAAGGGATTCGACTCCCCACAAGCAGAAGCCGCGGAGGAGCTGATCGAAGTTGTGAGGACTTATCTGAAATGAGTGAGCGCGGGCCCCGTCCTTCGCAGCTATTTGAATGACCTCGGAAGTAGTGCATTTTCAAATAAATCTTTGCAACCAAAGCATTCTCTTGCCCGTCTAAGGTGCTAAGCTAAAGTGTCCGCAATGAGTCTATGGAGCACCAAACCTGGGCATGAATTAGGCCGCCGCGCGCTGGCCCTGCTGGCGTGTGCCATGCTGCTTTATTTTGCGGCCGGCGGCGCCTTCCTGCACGAGCACAAGGATGGACGAGGCGACACGCCGTGCCACGTTTGCCAGGCGCTGCATTTGCCCGCATTGGCGCCGGCCAATGTTTCAAGCGTATCCGTTCCCGAATTTTTCTCGTGGTATCTTTCGCAGCCGGTTCATGCCGCTCCTTGCGAAGCGTTTTCGTTTCACCGCGCCGGCCGCGCGCCTCCGCGCGCCTAGTTCACTCCAAGCCTGAATTCCATTCCGATTCTGCCGCCACGCGGGCGATTTGCAATCGCGTTGGCCCGGCCGCTTTTTCCAAGCGGCGCTGATCCACACCTAGACACGAGTCCCGGCCGCCGGGACGGAGGAAAAAAATGTTGAATCGTTTGCGCATTGGCTTTTTATTTTTTGTTGTCGCGATTACCGCTTTTCTTGGAACAGCTCCGCTCCGTGCGCAGCTGGGAAATTCCGGTTCGATGGAAGGGGTGGTGAAGGATACATCCGGTGCGGTGATTCCGGGGGCGCAGGTTGAGCTGAGCAATCCTGTCACCGGCTACCATCGCGAGGCAACGACGGGAGCGGATGGAACTTTTCGCTTCGCAAACGTTCCCTTCAATCCGTACCATCTTTCCGTCACGGCGAACGGATTTTCCGCGAGTAACACCGATGTGGACGTGCGTTCAACGGTGCCCGCCAGCGTGCAAATCGCGCTTAAAGTGGGCGCGGCGAACACGCAAATCACCGTTGAATCAAAGGGCGAGGATCTTGTGGAGAACGATCCCACCTTTCACACCGACGTGGACACCAGCTTGACGGAAAGAATGCCGCTCGAAAGCCAGTCGTCTTCCGTCAGCTCGCTGGTGACGCTGGCTTCTCCCGGCGTGGTGGCGGATTCGAACGGACTGTTTCATGGACTTGGCGATCACGCGGAGAACGCGTTCAACGTGGACGGCCAGCCGATTACGGATCAGCAGAGCAAGGTTTTTTCAAACCAGATTCCGTTGGATTCGATCCAGTCGATTGAGGCCGTTTCGGGCGGGCCGTCCGCCGAGTACGGCGATAAGACCAGCCTTGTGGTGAAAGTGACCACGCGATCCGGGCTCGGTACGGGAAAACCGAATGGCAGCGTGTACAGTTCGTATGGCAGTTTTGGTTCCGTGACGGGCGGATTCCGGCTCGGTTTTGGAGATCAAAAATTCGGAAATTTCATTGCCGCCAGCGGGTTTAACACCAGCCGTTTCCTCGATCCGCCCGAACTGCAGGCGATCCACGACCGGGGCAATGAAGAAAATCTGTTCGACCGGGTGGATTTTCAGGCAAGCGGCAAAGATTCCATTCACGTGAATTTTCAATTCACGCGTTCGTGGTTCCAGACGCCAAACAGCATCGACAATTTGAATCTTGGCCTGGCGGACCCGGTCACGGGAAACGCGCTGCCAGTGGCGGACCAGCGTGCGCAAATCAGCACCTACAATATCGCGCCGGTTTGGACGCGCTTGATCAGTCCGACGACGCTTTTTACGTTTGGCGCGTTCATTCGGCACGACACGTTTAATTACTATCCGAGCGGCGACCTATTCGCGGACGGCACCGGTCAAGTTCCAAACGGCTCGTCCGCGACGCTCAATCAACTGCGAAAGCTGACGAACGCAGGCTTGCGCACGGATATCAGCTACGTCAAGGGCATTCACAACCTGAAGGCCGGCGCAACATTTCAGCACACGTTCCTGACCGAGAATTTTAATTTCGGAATTACGGACCCCGCTTTCAATTCGCCGTGCCTCGACGCGAACAATAATCCCGTTCCCGATATCACTTTGACGGACCCCGCGCAGTGCGGCGGCAAAGGATTTGAGCAGAACACCGCCGCCAATCCCAATGCCGCGGCGCCGTTTGTGCCGCTCCTTGGATGCTTTGATCTGACCAGGCAAACGCCATCGGCAAACGATGGGTGCACGGCCGCGCAAAGCGCGCAGTTTCCGTTCCGCGGCCGGACGGACATTAAGGAATTTGCGGCGTTTGTGCAGGACACCATCTCGCTTGGCAACTGGGCGTTCAATCTAGGGCTTCGCGCCGACGTCTATCGCGGCCTCGTGCACGACTGGCAACCGGAACCTCGCGTTGGTTTGGCGTACAACTTCAAGAAAACGAATTCCGTTTTGCGCGCGTCTTACTCGCGTGTTTTGGAAACGCCCTTCAACGAAAACCTGATTCTCGCAAGCGCGGGCGCAAGCGATCCGGTGATTACCGCGGTGATCGGCGGTAACACCAGCCTGGCCCAGCCGATTCGTTCCGGCCAGAGGAATCAGTTCAATGCCGGCTTCCAGCAAGCCTTTGGAAAGTACGCGGTTGTGGATGCCGATTATTTGTGGAAGTACACGCACAATGCGTACGACTTCAGCGCCTTCGCCAACACGCCGATCTTTTTCCCCATCGCGTGGAAGAACTCGAAAATTGACGGGCCTTCCGTCCGCGTCAGCGTGCCGAATTATCACGGATTGACCGGGCTGGTCGTGCTGGCTCACGTCCGGGCTCGCTATTTCCCGCCGCAGTTGGGCGGCCTTGGTCCAACCGTCGGGCAAGACGGAGCAGTTTTTCGCATCGATCACGACCAGGCGTTTAACTCGACAACCCATTTGCAATATCAGCCGTTCCAAAAGCTGCCGTGGATTGGCTTCAACTGGCGCTACGATAGCGGGCTGGTGGCAAGCAATCCGTCCGTGGCTGATTTTCCGACGGCCATCGGCGGCGGCGGCCCGGGCATTCCCGCGCTCGATGCCGATCAACAAGCGGCAATCGGCCTCTTTTGCGGCAACCAGGTGGCGCAGGCCCCGACGGCCGCAAATCCGGCCGGTGTGGCTCTGACTCCCGCGGGATGCGCCGGCGCCACCACGTTCGGCTCAAAGCTGCTGAACCTTGCGGCTCCTGGCACGAACGATCCTGACCACAATCCTTCGCGCGTAAAGCCGCGCAATCTTTTTGACACGAGCGTTGGCGAAGACAATCTTTTCCGCGGCGACAAATACAAGTGGAGCTTGCGTCTTACCGTCATCAATCTGACGAACAAGACCGCCGCATACAACTTCCTGTCCACGTTCAGCGGCTCACACTTCGTGACCCCGCGCAGCTATACCGCCGAACTGGGCTTCCATTTCTAAGGCTGGCACTTCCAGGAAGGCGCTCCGCGCGGATTTAAAGATAAATCCGCGCGGAGCTTCCCGATTTGGAGGAGAGGGCGTAAGGGCCTCGACAAGTTAGGTCTCGCACGTGAGCAACGGAAAATGCACGGAAGCCTTTGCTTGCGATACGTCCGGTGCAACGCCGGCTTCGCGGCTTAATTATTTTTTTTCTTGAGCTTCCGGCGAATATCGGGCCAAAACTCTTTCACGAAAAAACTCAAAGCGTCGTAGGACATCTGCGTGCCCCAGACACTCGCGGTGTTGCGTAACGTTTTGTCTTCATGCGGATGATAACTATAAGTGGAAATACCGGACGAAATCGCGCTGCCGAAAATCTCGGAAACATTAAATTCATTCTTTCCGGAATCGGAGCGAGTGACCACGATCCGGCTTACGGCGTAACCTGTGCGATGCCAAAAGCCTCCCTTTCCCTTTTGAAAGTACCGCGGGTCCTGGCGAAACAACGAAGGTAAAATTGCCGCCGTCATAAAGCTCTCGAGCGTTCCATCCGCCCACGCGGCTCCGTAGCGTTTCGCGTACCCCTGTGCGCCCTGGCCGTAACCCGGCTCGCTATTTTCGGCCTGGCTGATGCCGGAAAGAAAGCCGTACCAGGGATACAGAGACCAATCAAAAGAGGAACGAGCCACAACGCCGAATTTCTGTTTGGCAGTAAGGGGAGGGACGTTGCTGGCGTTCTCCAGTGTCAGAAAATTTGGCAGCACAAAGCCAAGACGATCCTTGGATGTTCCTTTATTCCCGGTCTGATTCTTGTTTTGATCCTGTTCTGCCGTTTTTTCCGGTGCGGGCTGCTGTTCGGCGAAAGGCTGTTGAAACGAATCGGAGAGGGAAGGCAGGGTGACGGCCGAGGCAAAATCCGGCGGCTGTTGCTGTTGCCCATCGGCTGGAAAAGCCAAAAACAGTGCGGTGAGAGGGATCGTCAAGAATGGAAATAAATTCACGACGCGGCGTCGATTTATCATCTGTAGGGAAAGTCTCCAATATCCATCATCGCCTTTCTTCTTACCTTTGCAAAGCGCTCGTGGCGGGCGCCGTTTCTTTGCGCAACCTCAGGAAAACGCAAAAAGCTGCCGATGAACATAAAGTGCGGGCCCGCTTTGCACTCTGCGCGATCCACGGGGCGCTCTTCCTCGGAAAGATTGAGGTGATGGGAAACACATCGGAAGAACCTGACTTCCCCGGTTGGACGATGGTTGCACGCTGCGGCTACAATGGATGTGGAGCAGTACTTCGAAGCAGGTGTGGGTGCGAAAGCTGTTTGAACCAATGCAGAATCTCTGAGGCGCTGCGGATAGTCAGCCCGTGTGCACGGCCTGTCCCGCTGGCTCGTTGAACGGATTTCGGGGTTTGCGCCGGCAAACCCGGCGGCAAGAAAGATCCTTGACGCGCGAGCGGGGCAGGAAAGCCTAACGGTTGGCTCGTGGTGCCCACCTAATTCAGAGGTTCACGGCCTAGCTCCCCACGGCCCAGCAGTCTGCTCTATTCTAGTTTCCGGTTGTAAGTTTCTGGTTTTAAGCCGTCCCGCGCGGCGGAACGGTGAACCTTGGCCGGGTTCACAAATCTATCCAAACTTTGTAGACGGCAGGCGACGCATCAAACCGGTCGTACCAAATGGCGAATGGAACCACCGAATTGCGGTTGGTTGTTACTGAGAACTTAAAACTGAGAACCTGAAACTTCACTTATGCGCGTACTTTTTATCGGAGACATTGTCGGATCGCCCGGCCGCGAGATCGTGCGCGAACGGCTGGCGGACCTTGTCTCCACCAAGCAGATTGATTTGGTGATCGCCAACGGCGAAAACTCCGCCGCCGGTTTCGGCATCACGCCGCGCATCGCCGAGGAATTGTTCGGTTTTGGCATCGAAGTTCTGAGCGGCGGCAACCACAGTTGGGACAAGCGCGAAATTCTGGAATTCATGCCACACGAGCCGCGGCTGCTCCGGCCGGCGAATTTTCCCGCCGGAAATCCCGGCTGCGGAATGTACATCGGAACGGCGCGAAACGGAGTGAAGTACGCCGTCATCAACGTGCAGGGACGCATTTTTATGCCCGCGAATGAGGACCCCTTTCGAAAAGTGGACGAGTTGCTCGCGAAATTGCCGGCCGACGCCGGCTTCGTGCTTGTGGATATGCACGCCGAGACGACCAGCGAAAAAATTGCCCTCGGCTGGTACCTCGATGGCCGCGTAACCGCCGTGGTCGGCACGCACACCCACGTCACGACCGCCGACGAGCGCGTTCTGCCCGCCGGCACCGCCTTCATCACCGACGTTGGCATGACCGGCCCGCATGACGGCGTTATCGGCATGGACCGCATCGGCATCGTGAAAAAATTTCTCGACGGCATGCCCGCGCGCTTCGAGGTGGCGCAGGGCAACGTGCAGATGAATTGCGTGCTCATCGAAACGCACGACAACGCCGCGCCAAATGCCGGCGGACGGCTGCAGGCAAAGTCCATTGAAAGGTTGCGGCTCAGAATCGATTGAACACACGCGGCAACCAATCGGGCGACGCGCGAAGCAACCAGAAAACACTCTGGATAATCTGAAGAAACGACGGAAGAAGGGTTAGGTCAGGCCTTGAAAGCGATTGCGGTGATGTGTCTGGTGATGTGCGCGGCGTGCGGCGCCGCGGCGCAGGTGGATGGAGAGCTGGTCGCGAAGCGGCGCGTCTACGCGCCCATCGGTCCCGGTTTAAAAGCCGTTCGCCACGGAGCGGACGGCAAATTCTACGTGCTTGCCTCGCCCAATCCCGGCTTGATCGTTTTCTCTCCCGAAGGCAAAAAACTCCTCGCCATGAAAGAGTCTTCGGGTTTGCCGGCCGCTGCGCTCGCGGAATTGCGCAAGAGCGGCGAAGTGCTGACGCAATTCGGCGAAGACTGCGACGTGGACTCCGACGGAAACATTTACGTTGCCGACCGCGGCGCGAACGCCGTGCAGGTCTATGCGAAAGAAGGCCGCCTGCTGAAGACCATTCCGGTGAACGCGCCGGTCGCCGTCGCCGCGTTGCCCGACAATGAAGTCGCCGTGGCGACGTTTCGCGATCCGTCGCTCGTCGTCGTCTTCGATAAAAACGGGCGTCGCGTGCGCGAATTCGGCGATCTGGACGTGCTGACGCAGCGCGAGGAGCTCAATCGTTTTCTCAACATCGGCGAACTCGCCTCCGACGATCAAGGCCAGCTGTATTACGGCTTCAACTATTATCCCGAGCCGACCGTGCGGCAATTCGACCGCTTCGGCTACGCCAAGCAGGAAGTGCGCTACACCGCGCTCGACGCCTTGCCGAAAGCGGTGGCGCTGCGCCGCGAAATCGAAAGACAGGAAAAGCGCGGCGATCCGCCCGTTTTCAAACGAATCTTGACGGCGATCGGCGTCGATCGCGAGACGGGCGAAGTCTGGATGGCGATGGAAGATACGCTCATGCGCTTCGACAAGGAAGGAAATCGCCGCGCAACGTATTTGATCTACACGCCGGACAACGCGCGGCTCGAAGCGAATGTGATTTTGGTGCTGAAAGACCGCTTGCTCATCGGCGCGGACCCGATTGGAATTTACGAATTCGATCGTCCCGAGAGCCGCTGAGCGGAAAACTAATTTCCCGGACAAATTCTTTTCCACAGGCGGAAATCGCAAGCGCGCTTCACGGAAAGAATTTTATCCGAAGAAAAAATTCCGCCGAATCGCCTTTGCGGTGAAAACAGAAGGTTTTACGGGTATGGCCCGGGCGAGTTGCACAATTTTGGTGCTTGTGGAAAAGTTGTGCATGCCGTGTGCAAGGGTCCCTTAGCCTTCGCACACTTTTCGCTTGCCCATGCATCGCCAATCGGAGACAATCCCGCGCTGTCATAAAGCGGCGGTAAACGGGCCAACATCAATCGGGGACACCGCGCGCAGGGCATCAGGGGCCGCAAGCACAAAACGGGCGCACGAAAACCCGAAAGCCAATGGAAAGTTGCGGGTAACTGACTTTCCACAAGATATCCACACTTGTGGAAATGGTTTGGATACGGATTTTTTGTCTAATGACGACTGCTGCGCACACTGCGAAGGATCGAGAAACCACCGGAATGTGGGATAAGTTTCTGGAACGAGTGAAGTCGAGAGTAAGCCTCAATACGTTTACGACCTGGTTCGCGCCGACGCGCCTGAACCGCGCCGACGGCGATACGATTTACGTGCAAATCCCCACTGTCGTCTTCCGCCAGGTTCTCACGCGCACCTACGGCGAAATTATTCGCGCCGTTTTTCACGAACTGGCCATGCCGAATTTGAAAGTACAGTACGTTTGCACCGAAGAAGAAGCCGCCCCCGCGCCTCCACCCGTCATTCCGATAAAACAGTCGAAATTGGATTTTGAAAGCAGCGACAATCAGCTCCAGGCGCGCTATACCTTCGAGACATTCGTCGTCGGCAAGTCCAACGAATTTGCGCACGCCGCTTCGCGCGCCGTCGCCGAACAGCCTTCCAAGGCCTACAATCCGCTGTTTCTTTATGGCGGCGTGGGCATGGGCAAGACGCACTTGATGCACGCCATCGGACACGTCATCAAGAAGCGCAATCCCGCCGCGCGCCTTTGCTACGTCAGCGCCGAAAAATTCACCATCGAAGTCATCAACTCGCTGCGCTTCGACAAAATGATCTCCTTCCGCGATCGCTTCCACACCGTGGACGTGCTGCTCGTCGACGACATTCAATTCATCGCCGGCAAGGAGCGGACGCAGGAAGAGTTCTTCCACACCTTCAACGCGCTCTACGAACAGGGCAAACAGATCGTCATCTCTTCCGATTGCCTTCCAAAAGACATCAATTCCATCGAAGAGCGGCTTCGTTCTCGTTTTGAGTGGGGCCTGATCGCCGATATTCAGCCGCCGGACCTCGAAACGAAGATCGCCATTCTGCAAAAGAAGGCGGACAACGAGCGCTTTGGGCTTCCGGACGACGTCGCCGAATACATCGCGCGGGCGATCAAGTCCAACGTGCGCGAGCTCGAAGGCGCGCTCACCCGCTTGATGGCCTACGCTTCCTTGACCGGCGCCACGATTTCCCTGGCCACCGCCCAGCAGGTGCTTCGGAACATTATCGCGTCGCAGGAAAAGCGCGTCACGATCGACCTCATTCAAAAACGCGTCAGCGAACACTTCAATTTGCGCGAGCAAGACCTGAAAGTCCGCAGCAATACGCGCGCCATCGCCTTTCCGCGCCAGGTGGCCATGTACATCGTGAAGCAGCTCACCACCGCCTCGCTGCCCGAGATCGGCCGCCAATTCGGCGGCAAGCATCACACCACGGTTCTGCACTCCATCAACAAGATCGAAGAGATGCGGCGGTCCGACAAGGATTTGAACCGCGTCATCACGCGCCTCATGGACGCCTTGCAGTAATCCGTTTCCCCTAAAAATTTTTTCTTTTTTCGAATTGCGGCGCCTCTCCGCGCCCCTTGTCGTCTGTTCGCGCCACAAATTTGCGCTGTGGAGAACGCTTGCAAAAACTGCGGATCGCTTGTGCAAGCAAAAGGAAAAATCTGCGCCTGCTTCGCGCGGACGGCGTTTGCCGCCGGATTTTCCGCCATCTTCACACACCGCCACTTTTCGCCCACGCGGCTAAACGTTCGCACCGATTGGAGTTGGAAAGCTTTCCACAAATTCACAGGCTTCATCACAACAACAGGGTTCTTTTATTTTTTTGGAACTTCAGATTCAAATCCTCTTTTGTGATTTGTTGCCCCTGTGCATTTCGCGGTTCGAACGAAACATGGCCGCCGGTTATTTCCACCGTTTCCCACAGAGCGGAATTCACCGGCGCACTTTTCAGCGGCGCAAAAAGCGAGTAAAGTAGCGGCCAGTGTTGTTGCGTCCCCAAGAAAGGTTCTTGCGAAATGACGGCAACCGGAACCGCACGCGAGGAAAGCCAATCAATGGAATTCAGCGTCTCAAAATCAGCGCTGTTGAATGAGCTCACCACCACGCAGGGCGTCGTCGAGCGCAAGACGACCATTCCCATTCTTTCCAATTTGCTTGTGGAGGCCAAAGGCAGCCGCTTGACGATCACGGCGACCGACCTCGAGCTCAGCGTCCGCACCTCCTGCGAAGCCAAGGTGAAAAAAGAAGGCGCGGGTACCATTCCCGCCAAAAAGCTGCTGGAGCTGGTGCGCCTGCTGCCCGAAGGCGAAATCAAATTCAAGCTTCTCGAGAATCACTGGGTTGAGATCGTCAGCGACAAAAAGAAATACAAACTTGTCGGCATGGCGAAGGAAAACTTCCCCGCGCTGCCCGCGATGCCTCACGTAATGGTGAAAATTCCCACCGCCACGCTCGAAAGCCTCATCGGCAAAACAAAATTCGCGATCTCCATGGAAGAATCGCGCTACACGCTGAATGGCGGACTGCTGATTCTGAAGCCGGACACCGTCGCCATGGTCGCCACCGACGGCCACCGCCTGGCGCTCGCCGAAACCGATCAAAAACTCGCCGGCTTGAACGGCGAAGTGAAAGTGCTCGTCCCCAAAAAAGCCATGGACGAAGTGGAAAAACTCTCCAGCGCCGCGGGCTCCGATGCGGAAATGGAATTCGCCAAAGACGAAAGCCACCTTTTTTTCCAGGCCGGCCACCGCTTGCTCATTTCCCGCATTCTCACCGGCCAATTCCCGAACTACGAGGCCGTGCTTCCGCGCGACAACAACAAGAGCATCGTGCTCGAGCGCGCCGAATTGACCGACGCCGTCCGCCGCGTTTCGCAGCTTGCCGACCAGCGCTCGCACGCCGTGAAACTTTCCGTTTCCAAAGAAGGCGTGGAAATTTCCGCTTCCAGCCCGGAATACGGCGAAGCAAAGGAAAACATCGACAAGGAATACAAGGGCGACGCCATCTCCATCGGCTTCAATTCCAGTTACATGCTCGATTTTCTTGCCGCCGCCGCGGAAGGCCCGATCAGCATTGAGCTCAAAGACGAACAATCCGCCGGCCAGATGCGCCCCCTCGCCGACGAATCCTATCGTTACCGCTACATCATCATGCCCATGCGCATCTGATTCGCTAGTTCCGCTTGCGACGTGCTTCCGCTACAAGTCTCGCCCTGGGGTGCCCGGAGTGAAAACGAATCCTCGCATCGTCTCGCTTGTCTTGTTGTTTCTCGTCTTCGCAGGCTGTCGCAACAAAGAAAATCCATCTTCAACACAACCGCTCTCTTCCTCGCCAGCCGCACGGAAAACCGCGACTCCGCCACCTGCCCAATCGATTCCCGCGCAAACACCGCTCAATTACGAGTCGGACCCGCTCTATCGGCAAGCGCAAAGCCTTTTTCACGCCGACGTTCGCGGTTCAATCGGCCTCCTGGAGGCGGCAATTGCGAAGGCGCCGGACAATCCGAATTCCGCTCCGTACTACCTGCTGCTCGGCCGGGTGAAAAAAGAGTTCGAAAGTTGCCAAGGCGATTACGCGAACTCCTCGCTCTCCGAACCTGCGAAACAATGCAAGGGTTTCATGGAATATGCCGAGGCCCGGCCCAACGAATATTTTTACAATGAAGTCGGTGGCGACTATCTCTACGGCGGCTTCCACTTCCAGGAACTGGAGAAGCGATTTCCGTCAAGTCCGCTCGCCGTCGAAGCGGCATATGAAATGACAAGCCTCTCGCAAGGCGGCGAATGCGAAGGCTTCCTCGACTGTTACATCGCGAGCGCCTTTACGCCCGTCCGGAATTTTCTCGACCGCTATCCCGATACTCCGCACACGGCCGAAGCCGTAAGGCGCGCCGATGACGCTTTTCGCAAGACGCTTTGGGGCGATGTCTGGAAGACCGAGTGGGTGGAAATAAAAGATCCCAACAATTCGTCCGATTATTACGATCCCGCGAACCTGAAAAAAATGGTTCAGGAATACGAGGACCTCGCGGAAAAACTTCCCGTCCGCGCCCGCGCCAGCGCGTGGGAAACCGTCGCCTATTACCGCAACAAATTTGGCGAAAAAGATCGTGCCCGCGCTCTCTATGCGCGTATCTTGAAGGAAAATCCAGACTACGAAAATCTTCCGGAAATCCGCAAGCTCCTTGCGGCGCTGCCGTAACCGCGCTCGCCATTGGCCGCCGTCGCCTTGGAGCGCGGATTTGCGATTGATTTTTTTTCTTGAGCAACTATAGTAGAAAGCGCTTCGCCGTTTTTCCTCCAGCCGGCAAATCCATCTTTGGGATCTCCATGACCAAGCACAAATCTGGCGCGGTTGTACTGGCTGCCATTTCGAAAAAAATATATTTTCTCCGCGGCCACCGCGTGATGTTGAGCACCGATCTCGCCCGGCTTTACGGCGTCGAGGTTCGTGCCCTCATTCAGGCCGTGCAGCGGAACATCGAACGGTTTCCCGCCGATTTCCTGTTTCAACTCACCGCCGACGAGCACCAGAATTTGAAATCACAATTTGTGATTTCAAGTTGGGGCGGCGCGCGCAGTGCGCCCTATGCCTTCACGGAACAAGGCGTCGCCATGCTGTCGAGCGTTTTGCGCAGCCCGCGCGCCGTGCGCGTGAACATCGCCATCATGCGAACCTTCGTGCGCCTGCGCGAAATGCTCGCCACAAACCAGAAATTGCGCCGCAAAATCGAAGACATGGAGAAACGCTACGACGCGAAATTCCAGATCGTTTTCGCGACCATCGAAAGCATGCTCGAAGACGAAGATTTGCCCAAACGCGGCATCGGATTCCACGCCCCCGCGACGAAGTCAAAATGAACGGAAATCCGGCAAACCACCTTCTATAAAGCACTGAAACTAAGCCACTTACTGGCAAGCTTTTGTTGTTTACGGCATTGAGAATTTCCCGCATTTCGGGTACACTTTTCACGTTGTCGATTCGCTTTTGTTTCCTCCAAATCGACACGTTCGCCAGGTGCATTTCGGCCCGTTTTTTCGCTTCGCGCCAGAGGCGTTTGGCCAGAATTCGCTTGGAGTTGTTTGAGTCTTCGCCGCGTCTCGCTGCGCGAGATGGGATGGAGCAGGAACCCTACGAGTTCCGGTCGGCCCAGCGCGGATCGCTTGCGATCCTGCTCGTTGCCGGAATCAAAGGGTAAGGAACGCGCCGCATTGCGGCTGTCCCTGAAGGACGCACGGAAAATTCCGCACGCACGCCTTTCCTAGCTTCAAGAAAATTCATCGAGCTGCAAGGCTCGTTTTGTAATTCGCACTTTGTTTTCGGCGCTCGGCATGCGCTCGAAGTTTTGTTTTGGCCGGCATTCGCACGGAGGGAGAAAAAATGGGCGACAAGGAAAACGTTGGCGGCAAGCCAACCGGTGGCCATCAGTACGACGCGAAGTCCATCAAAGTGCTCGGCGGTCTCGAAGCCGTGCGCCTGCGTCCCGCCATGTACATCGGCTCCACCGGCGAAATGGGTTTGCATCACCTCGTCTGGGAAGTGGTGGACAACTCCGTCGACGAAGCCATGGCCGGCTACGCCGATGAAGTCAACGTCACCGTTCATGAAGACAATTCCGTCACCGTCGTCGACAACGGCCGCGGCATTCCCGTGGACATGCACGCCACCGAAAAGCGTCCCGCCGCCGAAGTCGTGCTCACCGTTCTCCACGCCGGCGGAAAATTCGACAGCGACACTTACAAAGTTTCCGGCGGCCTGCACGGCGTCGGCGTTTCCGTCGTCAACGCGCTCTCCGATTGGCTCGAACTGGAAATTCAGCGCGACGGCGCCGTTTGGGAACAAACGTACGAAAAAGGCAAGCCCACTTCGAAGCTCAAGCAAACCGGAAAAACGCGCAAGACGGGCACGAAAGTCACCTTCCATCCCGACGCGAGCATTTTCGAAAAGACGGTTTTCAGTTACGACACGCTGGCCACCCGCCTTCGCGAATACGCTTTTCTCAACAAAGGTCTCAAGGTCACGCTGAACGACGAACGCGCCGAAAAAAACGCCGAGTTCCGCTTCACCGGCGGCATCGCCGAATTCGTCAAACACCTCAATCGCGGCAAGGAAACGCTTCATGATTCGCCGATTTACATGGAAGGCAAGCGCGGCAACGTCGAAATCGAAATCGCGCTTCAATACAACGACAGTTACGGCGAAAACGTTTTTGCTTTCGCCAACACCATCAACACCGTCGACGGCGGCACGCATCTTTCCGGCTTCCGCTCCGCGCTCACGCGCACCATCAACAATTTCGCTTCCGCCAACGGCATGCTCAAGGAGCAGAAGGACGAAGTCAGCATCACCGGCGACGACGTGCGCGAAGGTCTTGTCGCCGTCGTCAGCGTGCGTTTGCCGCAGCCGCAATTCGAAGGCCAGACCAAAGGGAAACTCAACAGCGACATCAAGGGCGACGTCGAACAAATCGTCAACGAACGCCTCGGCGAGTGGTTCGACAAGCATTCCACCGTCGCGCGCCGCATCATCGGCAAATGCATTGACGCCGCGCGCGCCCGCGAAGCCGCCCGCAAAGCGCGCGAACTTACTCGCCGCAAATCCGCCATGGATTCCAGCGGCCTGCCCGGAAAACTTGCCGATTGCCAGGAGCGCGATCCCAGCCGTTGCGAACTTTTCGTCGTCGAGGGCGAATCCGCCGGCGGCTCCGCCAAAATGGGCCGCGACCGAAAGTACCAGGCCATCCTTCCCCTCAAGGGTAAAATTCTCAACGTCGAAAAAGCGCGTTACGACAAAATGCTCGGCCACGAGGAAATTCGCGCCATCATCACCGCGCTCGGCACCGGCATCGGCAAAGACGATTTCGACGCCGGCAAACTCCGCTATCACAAAATTATTTTGATGACCGACGCCGACGTCGACGGCAGCCACATCCGCACGCTGCTTCTCACCTTCTTCTTCCGCCACATGAAGGAACTCATCGAGCGCGGCCACGTCTACATCGCGCAGCCGCCTCTCTATCGCGTGAAGCGCGGCAAAACGGAAAAATACATTCGCGACGAGCGCGACTTCGCGCGCGAATTGATGAAGCGCGCCACCGAAGATCACATCGTCAAGGCAAAAGAAGGCGTCAACCTCGACGGCGCGAAATTGACCAGTTTTCTCCTCAACGTGCAGGAATACGAAGCCGCCGCCGCCAAACTCGGCCGCCGCTTGCGCGAACCCGCCCTCGTCGAGCTTCTTTCCGAAAGCAGCCTCGAAAAGAAAACCGATTTCGAAGACAAGAAAATCCTCGAAAAACTCCTGAAAGAAATCGACAAGTCCAAACTCAAGCTCGAAGGAAAACTCGTCTTCGACGAAGAGCACAGCCTCTACGAAATTCAGTTTGGCCCGCCGCACAACCAGAAAATCAACTGGGCGCTCGCCTCCAATCCCGAATACAAGCGCTTGCGCGCCCTCGCCAAGCAGATCGAAGAGTTCAATCATCCGCCCTTCACCATCTCGACCAACGGCACGAAAGTCACCAAGGAAAAAGTCGTCGACGTTTTGAATTATGTCGTCGAAGACGCCAAAAAAGATTTCACCATCACCCGATTCAAGGGCCTCGGCGAAATGAACGCCGAACAGCTTTGGGACACGACGATGAACGCGGACACGCGCACGCTCCTCCAGGTAAAACTGGAAGACGCCGTCGCCGCCGAAGATATTTTCACGACTCTGATGGGCGAAAACGTCGAGGCGCGCCGCAAGTTCATTGAGGAAAACGCCCTCGAAGTCGTGAACCTGGATATTTAATTTGCAACGCCGGCTTACGGCCGGCGGTTGGTTTTGTAGTGGCCGATCTTGAGACCGGCAATTGGAGCCGATGCTTTATCAACTTGGCTGGACGACTTTACCGGGTTTGCGTGGCTTGAGTTGCTCGGAATTTCGAGCGGTAGCGACGGCCTCACCGGACGCGGTCAACGGCGTGGCGGCGGAATTTACAAGTGAAGCCGACCGTGACGCGTTCTTGAAGCAGCTTGAAGCAGAATTCGCATCGCGCCGCTTCACCAACGCGGCCGACGCCTTCGACACGGTGAAAGCATACGTGTCGAAAAGAAACGATAGCAATGATGCTTCAGGTTAAAGCAGGTCTAGAAACTCTTCGAGAGTTAGGCCAGCTTGTTTAAGGATGTCAGAAAGGGTGCCTTTGGCGAGTGCGGGGTGCATGGGAACCACAGTCTTGAGTACAGCTTCGGCTGTACGCTTCTCCAATGATACGTGGCTGCCCTTTTGGCGCAATTCAACAAAGCCGGCGCGCTTGAGCGCTCGCACTACGCGCTCGCCCGGAACACTCGGAAGCTTGGGCATGTCAGTGGGAGACTTCGACGGTCGTCCAGAAGGATGGACTGTTCAGAGGACGCTCCTCTGGCGCCCCCCAGGTTTCGAGGTAGAGCTCAATCGCTTCGCTCAAGTTTGCGCGGGCGTTCTCGATATCAGTGCCTTGGGTGGTGACGCTCAACTCCGGGCACCGGGCCACGTACAACCCGTCTTCTTTTGTGATCAATGCAGAGAAGCGGTAAGTCATAGAGCGATGCTAGCGGAACTTAAGTCAGCAGGCAAGATTCGAACAACTTTTGTTTCTGCGCACTACACAGCTTAGCGAGGAAAAATGGCGGACGAAATAAAACAGTCAATAGTCCTTCCGATTGATATCGAAGCGGAAATGAGGAAGTCGTACCTCGACTACTCCATGAGCGTCATCATCGCGCGCGCGCTTCCCGACGTGCGCGACGGCCTCAAACCCGTGCAGCGCCGCATCCTCGTCGCCATGAACGACCTCGGCCTCGCCTCCAATCGCGGCTACCGCAAATGCGCCAAAATCTGCGGCGATACCTCCGGCAACTACCATCCGCACGGCGAAGCCGTCATCTATCCCGCGATGGTGCGCCTCGCGCAAGATTTCAACCTCCGTTACATGCTCGTGGACGGCCAGGGAAATTTCGGTTCCGTCGACGGCGATCCTCCCGCGGCCATGCGGTACACGGAAGCGCGCCTCGCGAAAATTTCCGAAGATATTCTCGCCGACCTCGAAAAAGAGACCGTCGACTTCATTCCGAACTTCGATCAGACGCGCGAAGAGCCGGTCGTTCTTCCGTCGCGAATTCCAAATCTTCTCATCAATGGCGCAAGCGGCATCGCCGTCGGCATGGCCACCAACATTCCGCCGCACAACCTGCGCGAAATCGTGGACGCCGCCATTCTCCTCATCGAAAAGCCCGACGCAACGCTCAAAGAAGTCATGAAGCTCGTGCCCGGACCGGATTTTCCCACCGGCGCCTACATCGCCGGCCGCGAAGGCATTGAAGCCGCCTACAAGACCGGCCGCGGCAGCTTTACCATGCGCGCGAAGGCCGCGGTCGAAGAAGCCTCCAAGGACCGCGAAAATATCGTCATCACCGAAATTCCGTACCAGGTCAATAAAGCGAAGCTGATAGAGCGCATCGCGGACCTCGTGCAGAACAAAAAGATCGAAGGCATTTCCGACGTGCGCGATGAATCTTCGCGCGAAGGCATGCGCATCGTCATCGAGCTCAAGCGCGGCGAAGAATCGCAGCTCATCCTCAACAATCTTTTCAAGCAGACGCAGATGCAGGAATCGTTCCACGTGATCCTGCTTTCGATCGTCGGCGGGCAGCCGCGCGAGCTCGGCCTCATTCCTCTCATCAAGCTCTTCATCGAACACCGCATGGAAGTCGTGCGCCGGCGCACCATTTTCGAATTGCGCAAGGCCGAAGAGCGCGAACACATTTTGGTCGGCTACCAGATCGCGCTCGACCACCTGGACAACGTCATCCGCATCATCCGCGGATCGTCCAGCCGCGCCGAAGCCAAGGAAAACCTGTTCAAGTATTTCAGCGAGCAAGACGTCACCATCGTCGAAAACGGCAAATCGAAAAAACTCGAAGGCGTAAAGCTCGATGGCCGCAAGTATCGCTTCATCGGCGCCGCGGAAATCGAAGCCGCCGGCCGCGCCGGCTCGCTCAATCTCAGCTACAAGCAAATCGACGCCATTCTCGAATTGCAATTGCACCGCCTGACGCAGCTTTCCATCGACGAAATTGTGAACGAGTTGAAGTCCATCCGCGATTTGATCGCCGAACTCAGGGAAATTCTCGCCAGCGAACGAAAATTGAAAGCCGTCATCACCGCCGAGCTCAAGGAAGTTCACAAAGCCTACGGCGACGATCGCCGCACGCAAATCGTCGATAAAGTCGACGAAATCAAGCTCGAAGATTTGATCGCCGATACCGACATGCTCATCACCGTCAGCCATGCCGGCTACATCAAGCGCACCGCAGCCGACACGTACCGCCATCAAACGCGCGGCGGCAAAGGCCGCATCGGCGCGAAGACAAAAGACGAGGATTTCGTCGAGCATCTCTTCATCGCCTCGGCGCACAGCTACATTTTGCTTTTCACCTCGAAGGGCCGCGTTTACTGGCAAAAAGTGTACGAATTGCCGGAAGCCGCCGCCGCAACGCGCGGCAAAGCCATTTCGAGCCTCGTGAAATTCCAGGAAGACGAAAAACTCACCGCGCTCGTCGCCGCCACAAATCTTGAAGCGGCGGACACATTTGTCTTCATGGCCACGAAGAATGGCACGGTGAAGAAATCCACGCTCGCGGAATTTTCCAATCCGCGTTCGACGGGCATCATCGCCATCAACCTTGAAGCGAAAGACGAACTCATCGGCGCAAAACTCACCGATGGAAAGCAGATGATTTTCCTCGCCAGCCACGAAGGCCAGGCCATTCTCTTCCGCGAAACGGAAGTGCGCGCCATGGGCCGCAACGCCGGCGGCGTGAACGGCATGGACCTCGACAAGGACGATTACGTCGTCAGCATGGACGCCGTCCAGCCCGATTTCGAAATCATCGCCAAGGATCGCAAGAAGACGACGCAGAATCTCGAAGAACTTGAAAACGAAGACATCAAGGATTCGCTCACAACGCTCATGTTGACCGTGGCCGAAAAAGGCTATGGAAAACGAACCGCCCTCGCCGAATACCGCATCACTTCGCGCGGCGGCAAAGGCGTCGTGAACATGAAGACGACCGACCGCAACGGTTCCGTCGTCGCCACCTTGCAGGTCACCGAAGAGTCCGACGTCATGATCATCACCGAACACGGCAAAGTGATCCGCGTGCACGCCAACGAAATTCGCGAAGCGGGCCGCTCCACGCAGGGCGTTCGCCTGCTCAAACTCGATGGCGACGATTCCATCGCCGCCGCCGCCGTCCTCCACGAAGAAGACGAAGAAGAAAAAAAATAGTCACTCAGTACCCTTGTGGGTGTTCGAGTTCTGCTAGTCGAAGGCCGATACCGTTTGGATATAGGCCCGCTTCTTCTCGAGAAGCTATTGCATGCCTGCCAAGCTATTCTGAACGCGTCTTTCGGAGAAGCGAACCGTGGCAACAAATGACTTCGACCGTGTGTGCGCCGTTGTAACGTCGATGTTTCAGCAGATGAAACAGATTAAGGGCGAAGGGCAGGCATTTCTCGTGGGAATGACACCGGACGATAAGTTCGAGGTTACCACCGTCGTCATTATGGCCACACAGGGCTCAACGAATCGCCATCAGATGGGTTTTCTTGTGAACGCGCTGCGTGAACAGGATCAGCAGCACCATTACAAAGCAGTGGGGATGGCATTGGACGTTGCCATTGCAGACGAGCCTACGGGGCGCACAATTGACGCTCTTTATGTTTGCCTTGAGGACCGTGCTGGAAACGCCGAAGATGTAGTGTTCCCTTACAGAAGGAAACTGCTCGGGGGGTTCAAGCTTGACGCGCCTCAGTCCAGAAAAGCTGAACCCCGCGTCTTCGGGCCAAAGGGCGACGAACTGGTCGCCTTGGTAAAGGACAAGATAAAATCCACAATCCGGCCTGAAAAATAGAAGCTGCTCAGTGCTAAACTGTGCGGCGCCATGAGAATATTTAGTCGCGCTGTCTCCCTTGCTGTTGCGTTGCTCGTCTCTTTCTCCCCTGGTGTTGCAGGAGACAAAAAGGACAAGAAACCCGCACCCGCGAAAAAAGATTTCTTTGCATTTGCCGGAACCTATACGACGAAAACGCAGAGCAAGGGAATTTACGCGTTCCGCTATGACGCATCGAGCGGCAAGCTCACGGCGTTGGGCGTCGCCGCGGAAACCCCCGACCCTTCTTTCGTGGCGATTCATCCCGGCGGAAAATTTCTCTACGCCGTGAATGAAGGCGGCAAGGCAAGCTTTGTCACGTCGTTTGCGCTCGACGCCAAAACCGGCCAGCTGACGCAGCTCAACCAGGTGCCGGCGCTTGGCGAAGATCCCTGTTACATTGCTTTCGATCAGAGCGGAAAATATATCCTCGTTGCGAACTACACTTCCGGAACGCTTGCCGTGTTTCCCATTTTGCCGGACGGAAAAATCGGCGAAAAGACGGCGATGAATCGGGATAGCGGCCCGCTGGGACCAAGAAAAGACCGGCAAGAAGGCCCGCACGCGCACTGGATTGAGACCAGCCCCGACAATCGTTTCGCGCTCGCCGCGGATCTGGGGCTCGATCAAGTTTTGATTTTTCAATTTGACGCGGCAAAAGGAACGCTTGGGCCGCACATACCGTCCGGCGCGAGCTTGAAAGCCGGCTCCGGGCCGCGTCACGCCATATTTTCTCCGAACGGCAAATTCCTGTTCGTCGTGAGCGAACTTAATTCGACGGCGGCCAGTTTTTCGTACGACCCCAAAAAGGGCGAACTAAAACAAGTCAGCAGCGTTTCCACCGTGCCCTCGGATTTTAGCGGGCGCAACGACGTGGCCGAAGTGGCCATCCATCCCAGCGGAAGATTCCTGTACGTTTCCAATCGCGGCAACGACAGCATTGCGATCTTTGCAGTGGACGTGAAAAAAGGCACGCTCACGCCGATGGGCGGCCTGCCCACCGGCGGAAAAGAACCGCGGCATTTCACGCTCGACCCCACCGGCAATTTTCTCTTCGTCGAAAACCAATTCAGCGACACGATCGTGACGTTCCACGTTGACGCCAACACCGGCCAGCTGACGCCCACCGGAGAGAATGTAAACGTGCCGTCGCCGGTTTGCCTGAAATTCATCGCCGCCGAATAAATTTGCGGCGCGGCGGCTGCATGATTTTGCCGGGCGCGGAGGTTCGCATTCTGCGCTACAATCCCGCCTTTGCTTTGGACCTTGAAGGAGACGTTCATGACACGAGCCATTCGCTTCTACTTCTTTTTTCTCGCGCTGCTGGCCCTGGGCTTCGCCCCGGCGGTTTTCGCCGACGGCGAATCCGTTCCCGCGCGCGATCCGAAGCAGCCGGTGGATGAGGCGTACACCGCGAAGATCAAGAAGTACACGACGGCGCCGTATTTTTCTTCTCCGCTCGTGGATTATTTGCCCGCTTCCAAAAACGTTCCGACGCCGGAAGTGGTGCTCGGCGACGTGGCCGGCGCGCCGGGAATTCTTCCGTATGCCGAAGAAGTTTACAAATACATGCGCCTGCTGGAGAAAGCGAGCCCGCGCGTGAAAGTGATTTCCATCGGCACGACGGAAGAAGGCCGCGAAATGATCGCGGTGGCCGTGTCGTCGGAAGAAAACCTGAAAAAGCTCGAAGAAAATCGCGCGCGCCTTGCGAAGCTTGCCGATCCGCGCACGATCCATTCGGACGACGCCGAAGCGGACAAGCTCGTCGCGCAAAGCACGCCCGTTTATTACATTACCGGCACGATTCACTCTCCGGAAACGGGCGCGCCGACCGCGCTGATGGAATTGGCTTACCGCCTCGCGGTGGACGAAAGCGCGTACATCAAGGATATTCGCGACGGCGTAATTACGCTGATCACGCCCGTCGTCGAAGTCGACGGACGCGACCGCGTCGTGGACATTTACAAATGGCACCTCGCGCACCCGAAAGATTTTTATCCGCCGCTGATTTACTGGGGCAAGTACGTGGCGCACGACAACAATCGCGACGCGATGGGCATGACGCTGAAACTGACGCAAAACGTTTTGAACACTTACGTCAACCAGAAAGCCCAGGTCTTGCACGATCTGCATGAATCGGTTCCGTATCTTTACGACAACACGGTGGGGGACGGGCCGTACAATGCGTGGATCGATCCGATTCTCGCCGACGAATGGAACATGATCGCGTCGAGGAACGTGGCGGACATGACGAAGTTCGGGATGCCGGGGGTGTTTACGCACGGGGATTTCGATACATGGTCGCCGGGCTACCTGATGTTCATCGCGGCGCTGCACAACGGAATCAGCCGGCTGTATGAAACCTTCGGCAACGGGAACGCGGACACGCGGGAGAGAACGCTGGATCCGGAAGAATACGCGCGGACGTGGTTCAAGCAGAATCCGCCGCTGCCGAAAACGCTGTGGTCGCAGCGCGACAACAACAATTACGAAGAGACGGGTTTGCTGACTTCGCTGCATTATTTCAATGAGAACAAGCGGCTTTTTCTGAAAAATTTTTATTTGAAGGCAAAGCGATCGGTCAGCAAGCCGGGGGCGGAAGGGCCGGCGGCGTATGTGCTGCCGGCGGACGAACCGCGCGGCACGCTGCAAGCGGAATTGCTGCAGGTGCTGCAAAAACAGAAAGTGGAAATTTCGCGGGCGAAATCGGCGATCACGATCGCGCTGCCGGTGAAAAAAGAGAAAAAGAAAGAAGGCGAAAAAGCCGGCGACGCGAAAGAGGAGAAGAAGGAGCCGGCGACGCGGAGCTTTGCCGCGGGCAGCTTCGTGGTGCGCATGGACCAGCCGTATTCGCGGATCGCGGATGCGCTGCTGGACCACCAGTACTGGAGTCCGGAAGATCCGCAAAAGACGCCGTATGACGATACGGGATGGACGTTTGGCGAATTATTTGGCGTGCAAGTGGTGCGCGTGACGGATGCGAAGATTCTGGATGCGCCGATGGAAAAAGTGGCGGAAGTGCGCGCAATGGGCGGCGTGAAAGGAGACGGCGCGATTTTTGCGATCAATAACCACGCGGAGCCGGCGCTGGCGACGCTGCGGTACAAGCTGAAGGACGCGACGATGGAGGCCGCCGAAGAGGCGTTTGATGCGGGCGGCGCGAAATTTGCGCGAGGAACATTTTTGATTCGCGATGCGAAACGCGCGGACGTGGAAAGCGCGGCGAAAGAGCTGGGTTTGCAAGTTTCCGCGCTTGGCGCGGCACCCGTCGTGAAAACGCATCCGGTGCGGGCGGCGCGAATCGCGTACGTACACACGTGGCTTTCGACGCAGACGGAAGGCTGGTGGCGGCTGGCGCTCGATTCGATGCAAATTCCGTACGAATACATCAGCACGCAAACGATTGGGAAAATTCCGGATTTGCGCGCGAAGTACGACGTGATTCTGTTTCCGCCGGTGGGAATCAACGCTTCGGCGACGGCGATTATCCAGGGATTGCCCACGGCATGGGGAAATCCGCTGCCGTGGCAGAATACGGATTTGACGCCGAACTTGGTGGGGAAAAACGATTCGACGGAGGATATGCGGCCAGGGCTTGGATACGAAGGCCTCGAGAAACTGCAAAGTTTTGTGGAACACGGCGGCGTGCTGCTGACGGTGGACGACACGGCACAATTTGCGATTTCGGTTGGCATGGGCGCGGGCGTGACGGCGGCGCGGAGCGAAAAAATGAAAATCGTGGGCGCGGTTGTGGGAACGCAACTGGTGGACGCGGCGAGCCCGATCGCGTACGGGTACGACGAAAAGATTTCCGCGTACTGCGACGACGGCGTGATTTTTTCGCTGAGCAGCGTGGCCGGCGGGCGGCGGCGCAGGCATTTGGGTCCGGACATGAAGCAGAGGCCAACTGGGCGCGGAACGAAAGACGAGCCGGACTTTTCCGTGGGCCGCATGGGCGCGGAAGCGCCGGAAGAGCAGGAAGCGGAAGTGTGGGAATTTCCGCCGCTGACCGCGGAGCAGATGCACAACAATGCGCGCGTGATTCCGGCGGCGAATCGTGCGCGCGTGGTGCTGCGATATGCGAACGCGAAAGATTTGCTGATTTCCGGGCTGGTGGACGGCGGCGGCGAGATCGCGCAACATCCGGCGGTGCTGGATGTGCCGGTTGGGCAAGGGCACGTGGTCTTGTTTTCGATCAATCCGGTATATCGAGGCGAGACGCGCGGAACGTATTCGCTGGTGCTGAATACGGTGCTGAATTTCGACAACTTGAACGCGGGACGGAAAGACGCGGCGAAATAAGACGACGAACCGGATTTGCCACCGAGGCACAGAGAACACCGAGAAAAGCGGGATAGGCAAGATTCTCCCCTGGGGTAAGCCGGCACTTTGACTTGGCGGTTGGGCTTGCGAATTGGGACGTTTGCGGTACAATCCCCGCCGCCATGGCAAAGAGGAAAGCAAAGAAGGCTTCCCGGAGAACGAAGAGTTCGCGGCGAACGGGCGCGGCGAATCACGCGAAGCTGCCGAAAAATGGCGTGACGCTGATTGTGCTGCTGCGTGCGCGAACGGGGCACGAACCATTTCTTGAGGCGGAATTGCGCGCATTGGTGGCGCCGAGCCGAAAAGAAGACGGCTGCCTGCAATACGACTTGCATCGCGCGGCGGACGGCGCCGGCGCGTTTTTGATGCACGAAGTGTGGGAATCGCGCGAGCATCACACGGCGCACACGAAGACGGATCACTTTCTGCGGTGGAATGCGCGGAAGGATGCGCTGCTGGCGTCGCGCGAGGCGACGTTCTGGACACAACTGGTCTGACCGATAGATCGAGCCGGCAGAGCTTTGCCGATAGGTCCAGAGGCGGTTCGAGCTATCGATCTTCTGTAGCGAGCACTGGTGACAAGTTCAACGGGGCTGAAGCCCCTCCGCTACACAAAGCGAGAGAGGCGGTTAGACCGCGGCTTTGTCCGCGAGGCCCACGAAGAGATAGCCGGCGCCTTTGCAGACCGGACATTCTTTATTGCGGGAATAGCCGGTTGCCTGACAGTGAGCACATTCGATCCAATCGGATTCGGGGGCAATGGCGTTCCTGCCGTTGCAGCGGAGTTCCGCGCTGGTTTTGCAACAACGACCGTTTGCGACCCTGATGTTGTGACCAACGGCGCCACATTCGGTGCAACAGGTAACCGGGATCTCTCGCTTCATCTCTTCATCATACGCCTCGGCGGGTGAGAACGACTGCATTTCCAATTCCTGCACGGAGTCGCGTGGTGGGGAGTTGGTGCTGTGCAAAATTGAACAGGTGGCCGAATTCGAGTGTGGCTCGCATGGCGGAACGAAATTAAGAGTGAAACTGTTGTCCTAAAGCAGAGCTCAAAGAGGCGGCAGAGAAGATGTGAGAAGCGTCAGGTATTCTCGCTTGTGGATCGCGGCACTACGAAAAAGCCTCGGCGAGGCAAAGGGCCGTGAGATGCGTTGCGTTGACAAGGAACGAACGCGTGAATACCCTTCGAAAGGGCTGGAGAGACGCATGAAAAGAACAGTTTATTTGCTGATTGCCGCGATGGTTTGCTGCGGCGCGCTGTGCATCGGGCAAGAACACCACCACGACATGGGAGAAAGCACGGGGACGGTTTCGTTTGCGGTGTCGTGTACGCCGGCGGCGAAAGAAGCGTTTATTCGCGGGCTGGTGCTGCTGCACTCGTTTGAATACGAGGAGTCGGGCAAAGAGTTCCAGAGCGCGGCGAAAAGCGATCCGCAATGTGCAATGGCAGATTGGGGAGAGGCGATGAGCCTCTATCACCAATTGTGGGAACAGCCATCGAAGGAGAACCTGAAGCGCGGCGCGGAATTGCTGGCGAAGGCGCGAGCGCTGCAAGCGCCAACGGCGAGGGAACGCGATTACATTGCGGCGCTTGCGGTTTTTTACGCGGACACGGACAAACTGGATCACGGGCAGCGCGCGAAGGCGTATGCCACGGCGATGCAAGGCGTGTATGAGCGGAACCCGAAAGACACGGAAGCGGCGGTTTTTTACGCGCTGGCGTTGCTCGCATCGAGTTCGAACGGCGACTTGAACCTGACGAACGCGAAGGCGGCGGTGGCGATCTTGACGAAGCTCTTTGACGAGCAGCCGACGCACCCGGGAATCGCGCACTACATTATTCACAGCTGCGACAATCCTTCGATGGCGAACCTGGCGCTGCCGGCCGCGTTGAAATACGCGGCGATTGCGCCGACTTCGCCGCACGCGGTGCACATGCCGTCGCACATTTTTGCGCGGCTCGGCTTGTGGCAGGAAGACATCCGGTCGAATCTTGCGGCGCTGCACGCGGCGGACGAGATGGCGGCGATGCATTTCCACGTGCTGCACCACAAAGTGCATTCGATGGATTTTCTGGAATACGCCTACCTGCAAATCGGAGACGACGCGAGCGCGAAGGCGGAAGTGGACAAGATGGACGAGATGCTGATGCAGGACGCCGATCCGGAGTTTCGCGATTATTTTGAAATACGGCGAACGAGATTTCCCGCCGTGTATGCGATTGAGCGGCGGCAATGGCGCGAAGCGCTTGCTTTGCAGCCGAATCGGGAGGCGGCGCCGTACGCGCAACTGCTTACGTACTGGGCGCGGGCGATTGCCGCGGGTCATCTGCACGATGCGGCGGCGGGGCAGGATGCGATGAAGCACTTCGACGAGCTGCTGGAAGCGACGCGGCGAGGGCCGAAACCGTACATTGCCGATGGATTCAAGTGGGATCGCGACATTGTGCGGGCATGGACGGATCATGCGGCAGGCAAGAGCGACGAAGGATTGCAATTGCTGCGAAACGTGGCGGACGAACAAGACAAACTGGGAAAAGGCGAAACGGATTTGCCGGCGCGCGAGATGCTGGCCGACATGCTGCTCGATTTGAAGCGAGGGCCGGAAGCGCTGGCGGAGTACGAAGTGGCGCTGCGGACGGATCCGAACCGGTTTGACGGGTTGTACGGAGCGGCGCAGGCGGCGGAGCAAACCAAGGAAAAAGAGAAGGCGTACGCGTTTTATGCGCAACTGGTGAAGAACTGCGACGGGAGCCATTCGGACCGGCCGGAGCTGGAGAAGGCGAAGACGCTGCTGGCGGCGAAATAGGATTTTGCTGGGGTCGTTCGTTAAGGCGTGGCGGATTTGGCCATGCGGATGACGGGAAGGGCTTCGCCATTGCGGAGAGGGACGGCGATGGGCTCGACGACTTGGTAGCCGCGAAGTTTGTAGAGCGGAACGCCGGTAAGGGTGGAACCCATTTCGAAGCGAGAGAAGCCGGCGGATTGCGCGGCGTTTTCGCAAGTTTCAAGAAGAAGAGTGCCGAGGCCGCGGCGGGACCAAGCCGGGTGAACGAAGATGGCGCGGATTTTGGCGGCGTCGGCCGAGGGATCGAGAAATTCTGGTTCGCGAACGGCGGCGCGGTCGCTGCCGAAAAGAGTTTTGCGTTTGCTCCAGCCGCCGCAGGCGACGATTGTTTTTGCGCCGGAGCTGTCCGAGGTTTCCGCAACAAAATAAGTTTGGTCGGCGACGAGTTGGGTATCGAGGCCGAGAACGGTGCCGAGAGCGCCTTCGATTTGCGCGGGAGTGTAATCATTGGCCTGGAGGACGCGGATGGAGGATTCAATGAGGGCGTGGAGGGTTGGGATGTCGGCTTGCGTGGCGAGGCGGACGTGGAACGTTGCAGACATGAGTTGATTATACGTTGAACAGGAAAAACGATTTAACACAGAGGGTATGGAGCAAAGAAAGAGATTTGCCACAGAGTCACAGAGGGCACAGAGAAAAGGGGCCTGCAAGATGCCGATGGTACGACATAACGCCAAAGCAGCAAGCAGCAAAAGAAGGCCGGCTTCAGAAAGCCGGCCCTACAACGGCTACTGAGCCTGGCATTGCTGCGGCGAGAGGCGCTATGCTATTTTGAGCTTGCGTTACAGGTTGGTTAATTGCCATGAGTGAAGCGACGAAATATCTACTGATTACGATCCTCGTAGCCTTTGCAGCGAGTGAGCTATGGTGGTGGCTCGTTGATGTTTTATACACGGCTCGTACTCGAAAGCCAGCTTCGGAAAGAATCCGCGAGAGGGAAGCGCGGGAAAACCCGCTCACAGTTGGCTTCTTTCGGTTCCAAGTCATTTCTGACTCGCTAATGGTAGCAGTTTGGTCCGTACTACTCTGGGCTTTGCGCGGTCATCCCTCGGACGAGCTTGCACTTCCCATCGCGATGATAACGGTGTCGGCTGCGGGCCTTTGGGACGTTAATAGGAAATGGAGACGTCAGAATTCGAAGGCCGTTCAGTCGTCGGATGTGGCGACGTAGTAGCCGGGGCGGGAGCGGAGTTTCAGGTTGCGGAATTTGGGATCGGCGAGGGTGACTTTGATTTCGTGGTAGCCGTCTTCGGTGGTGTTTGCGGGAGAGTAGCCGAGTGTGTATTGGGTGTGCAGCTCGCCGCCGATTTCGTCGAAGGCTTTTTCGATGGTGCGGTCTTTGAAGGTGGCGAAGTGTGCGCCGCCGGTGGCGGCGGCGGCGAGTTCGAGCGCGTGGGCGCTGACCTTATCGGCGACATGACTGACGGCCCAGACGGCGAGGGCCATTAAATCCACCGTGTTGTTCAAGCGCGGGTCTTCTTCTTCCGGAACGGGCGGTTTGCCGGGAATCGGCGGAAGCGGATAGGTGCCGGGCGGCGCGATATCGATGTGATTATTTTTCGGCTCTTGCTGGAGCAAAGCGCGCGTGGTGGAAAGGCCGACGCTGTAGATGGTGACGTTGGCGAGCTGCGCTTTGCGAAGAACTTCGCCGAGTTTTGCCTGGCTGCCGACGTCGGTGGCTTCCGACACGATTAACAAGATGCGGCGGCGGCCGGGAGAGGTGGCGGTGGGTTCCGGCGGTCCGTTGAGCATTTCGACGGCGACGCCGATGGCGTCATAAAGGCGCGAGCCGGAAGTGCTGGACTGGATGTGCGCGAGGGCGCTCTGGAAGGCGTCGGCGTTGTGCGTGAACGGAAGGAGCTTATCGATGGTGTCGTTGAAGCCGACGAGGGCGGCTTCGCCATTGGCGCCGAGAATGGTTTCGGTGATGAGGATTCCGGATTTTTGCACGGCGGGAAGGAGCGGCGCGACGCGGGAACTGGTTTCGACGAGGACGACGAGAGAGAGCGGATCGGTGCCAACGTCAAAGTGAGTGATGGTTTGCGGAACGCCGTGATCGGTGAGGCGAAAATCGGCGGCTTCGAGGCTGGTGACGATCTGATCTTTGGAATCGCGGACGGTGACGGGCGCATTGACGAGGATGACTTTTGACTTGATGGCGGTTTGCGAGCGCCGCGGAGATTGTTGAACGGGAACGTCCGGGCGCGGAACCATGGGGCCGTCGGGGGATTGGGCGATTGCGGAAGAAGCGGCGAAGAGAAGCGCCAAAGCAGAAAAAGCGAGTTTGGTTTTGCTTACCATATTTTTCTTCGCGGCTTATGCCCGGCTCCGCCGAAACGGTGCGCAGGCAAGAGTGCCTACGCTACTGTACTTGATTCGACGCAAGGTAGCGCGCAGACGTTGCCGGGACGGGGTAGGGTTCCTACAATGGAAGTCCGACTCAGCGGAGGCAAGAGCATGTCGTCCGAACGTCCCAAATTGAAGCCGCAGCACGCGCCGAAAGCGCCGCATGAAGATGCCAAATTTCTGGAGAGCACGCCGGCGCGTCCGCTGCGCATTCTGGCGGAGTACATCAACCCGCTGGTGCAACTGAAGCGCGAAGGCATTGGCGACACGATTGTGATGTTCGGATCGGCGCGGCTCGATTCGCGCGAAGTGGCGTCGGCGCGGCTCGCGCGATTGAAGAAGCAAAAACTTTCCAAGTTGAATGCGAAACAAAAAGCGAAGCATCGAGCGGCGATGCGCGAAGCGAGGAGCGCGCTGGAGATGTCGCGCTATTACGAAGAGGCGCGGCAACTTTCGCACAAGATTACGACGTGGGCGATGTCGCTCGGTCCGCGGCCGCGGCGATTCGTGGTGTGCTCGGGCGGAGGACCGGGAATCATGGAAGCGGCGAACCGCGGCGCGTACGAGGCGGGAGGAAAATCGATTGGATTATCGATCGAGCTGCCGCACGAACAATTTGCGAATCCGTATATCAGCCCGGAATTGAGTTTTAATTTTCACTACTTTTTCATGCGCAAATTGTGGTTTGCGCAGATTGCGAAGGCGCTGATCGTTTTTCCGGGCGGGTTTGGGACGATGGACGAGCTATGGGAAATGATGACGCTGCTGCAGACGGGAAAGCTGGCGCAGAACAATTTGATTTTGATTTACGGGCGGAAATACTGGAACGAAGTGCTGAACTGGAAGGCGATGGTGCGGTGGGGCACGATCAACGAGAGCGAATACAAGCTGCTGCAATTTGCCGACACGGTGGACGAAGCGTTCGATCTGGTGCGAGCGGGATTGGAGAAATACCACATGGACGGGGATCCGTTTCTACAAGCGTATTGAGAGAAATTGTTGATTCGCGTTCTTGCATCGTTTTGCACTTTTAGCGCCGGTTTGCCAAGAATTTTCACGCACAACTTTTGATCAGGCGAAGTGTTTAATAGAACTGACGTAGAGCCATGCGAGTAAAGGAATACGCATGGTGCAGGGAACTCCCAGCCTCTAGGCTAATTTCAGGAGGCGAATAATCTATGTTTACAAAACGATGGAAAACAGGCCTGGTGCGATTCGTTTGCGGAACAGCAATACTCGCGTGTGGCCTGCTCGTGACCGGGGCGCCTCGAGCATATGCAGACGACGATTGCCAAAGAAAACTGAGACATGCGGACCACGAGCTGGACCGCGCCGTTGAAAAGCACGGTTACAACAGCAGGCAAGCGGATCACTGGAGGCATGAGTTACACGAAGCAAGGGAATGGTGCTGGGAACACAGTCACCGATGGTGGGATGAACATGAGCGTCGCTGGCACGAGCAACGCGATTGGGACGACCACGATCATGATCACGACCGGCATTAGAGACTGAAAACTGTTGACGCTCGAAAGGGCGCACGACGCGGCGGAGAAATCCGCCGCGTTGTTTTTTTCTGGGCGCGAATTATTTAAAAAACAGGCGGACGCGCCGGATATAAATTGGCGCAACCTTTTGCCGGGCGAGGTGTTTGATTGGGTGTATCGAGCAAGATGGCCCGGACCCGGAATGCGGGAGGAGATCATGAACACGATCCTTGTGGAAGCGAAAAAAATTATTGCGAAAGTGGCGGTGGCGACGGTGGCGCTGGGTGGATTTTTGGCATTTTTCGGGGCGGGAACGGCATCGGCGCATCCGCGCGTTTTTGTTTACGGCTATGCGCGACCGTATGCGGTCTATGTGGGCCCGCGGTATTACTACGGACCCGCACCGGTTTATGTCGGACCGGTGTACGGCCCTTACGGATATTACCGGCCATACCGCTACCATCGCGTGTATCGCTTCTGGGATGAACGTGATCACTGCTGGCGGTACCGCTAAACGATAAAAAAGATTCACTCGGAACGAACGAAAAAAAAGGCGCATCGATTTTGTCGATGCGCCTTTTGTGCTGCAAGGGGGAAGAAAAAAATCAGCGAGAGACGAGCGAAAAATCGTCGGAAAAGACTCCGCCGAAACGCCGCTCTTCGTCCTGATCGTGAAGAAGCACGACGGGAACAACGCGCAACTGCCGTTTGCAGGAATGGCAGGCCGTCACTTCGCCCTGCAGGTCTTGCAAAAAGCCGTCGGTAAAACGATAAAGAGTCCGCTCGCGGCGTGCGTTTTTCTGGTCGCGAGCGCCGCAGTGCGGACAGACGAATTCGACGGTGTCCTGCTGCGGATCGCGGTCCAGAGCGGCCCAACCGGTGCGGCGAACGCCCAAGGTCTCCGGATGTTGCTGGTCCATTGGATTGGCCCTCCTGGGATCTACGTCCCGAGCCTTGGATGCGCGAAGGTGGCAAATCGATATTGGGCTTGTAAGTGGCTGAATTTAAGGTGGTTAGTGTGGCGTTTTACGGATTTGTGTGCTGACCGCAATGGCGGCGAGCAGGCTGTGAACTAATAAAGCAGTAAACAGGCGGGAACCAGAAGCGAGTGGCGGTGTCCAAGTGAAGGAGAGGACGCGCGAACCTCACATCCCTGCGAGCGCTGTGCCGGCGGAAGCAAGGCAGCCTGCAACCGCCGGCGCAGCAAAAAAATCTGGATTGGCTTGCGGAAAAATTTGGGAGAGGTGTGCGATGTCCAACGAAGAAAAAAGAAATTCCGGCGTACAAATAGGAACGCTGGGCGGATGTTTGATTGAAGGAGATACGGAGCAGAAGGCGAGAGAGCGGAAGATCAAGCGGCGGGCATTGGGGATTTCGATTGCGTTGCAGTCTTTGGTGCTGGTGGGGTTGGTGTTGACGCCGTTGCTGGGGAAGACGGAGAAGCTGCCGTTTACGCTGTTTACGCCCATTCCGAACTATTACCGCGCCGCGGCTGCACCGATCGCAGATACTCGGCCGATTAGTGGGCCTCGCCACGGCGAGTGTGTGGTTTGCTTCAATCAGCATCTTTCACCACATCCGCCGACGCAAAGCACGTCAAGGCAAGCTGATGGGCCGATTGATGGGCCTAATATAGGATTGCCAGACGGTCTCGGCGACCGCGAAGATGGTTTGAATATCTTCGACACGCGCAAAGGGCCGACCGCGCCGGAAGATCCAGATAAGAACAAGAAAAGGCGAATTAGCGTTGGCGGCTTGGTGCAGCAGGCGATGCTTGTGCGCAGAGTCGAGCCAATCTATCCGCCACTGGCGCGGCAAATTCGACACTCCGGACAAGTGCGTCTGCATGCGCTGATTGCCGTGGATGGCACGATCGCATCGCTCGAAGTGATGGACGGCGACCCGTTGCTGGTGCGATCCGCATTGGACGCGGTTGGACAATGGCGGTATCAACCGACGTTGCTGAACGGTACAGCGGTGGAAGTGGAGACGGTGATCACGGTGGTCTACACGCTGAACCAGTAGCGCGGCGATTTCGCCGGCGTAGAAACGAAAAAGGCCGCGACAGATTTGTTGCGGCCTCTTTGTTTGCAGCTGGAAAAGGTCCGGAGGCCGCGGCTGCCTGTGTTGCTCCGCGGCCTCCGATTCGCTCCTGGCAACCGACATCGTTTGACGCGGGTGGGTCAGGTTGTAAATTCGGACTGGCCCACGCGCGTGCGAGCTGAAATTAGAAATGGAAGACGAAGCCGGTGGAAAGGCGAAGATTGTTTTGCGTTACGCCGCTGCTGGTTGTTTCCGGGAAGCGCGTGAGCAGATATTCGACTTGCGCGGCGCGGAACGACAAGCGGTGGAAGACTTTTACGTCGACGCCGCCGCCAAACGACGCAGCGAAAGCATTGCTGCCGCTGGTTGCGCCGAAGCCGTTGGCGCCGGCGTGCGCAACGCCGAAAAGAGTTTGCGCGAACGGAGTGAAGCGTTCATGGCGGCGGAAGGAAAAGCGCGGACCAAACAAATAAGTGGAAACGGTGCCGTCGACGCCGGAACCGAGAATGTTGTTGGCGTGATAGCCGCCAAAATCGGCGACGCCGCTGAGCCAGTTGTTTGCGTTGTACGCAACGGACGCGCTGCCGCCGTGGAGATTGAACCCGCTGACGCCGGACGTGCTGGGATTATCGCGGACATAGGAATATCCGACGAAGACGTCGAGTTTCGGCGCGTCCTGCGCGGACGCCAACGCCGTGATGGAAAACAACGCGAGTAAGCACACTACGAGCTTCCACTTCATACAACCTCCCTAAGGTTTGGTTTTTATCGCAAGTGCGCGCGCCAGTGGCGCGACCTTGCGTGCGCGGACCGCTTCAGGCAGGAGAAACGGTATTCCGCGAAGACTCTCTCGCTTGTGTACAAATAAAGATGCGGAAGAAATCGCTCAGGTTGCAGGGAAAAGAAAGTTTTAGAGTCAACGTTACAGCAGAGGTTCGCCGCAAAAACGCGCGATGGACTCGCGGCTGGCGTCGCGCAAGCGGACAAGTTCCTGCCAGTTGGCGGATTGTGAAGCGCCGGTGCGAGCGGCGTCGGGAAAAATCGGCGCGGACAAAGTGATGGTGATGTCGCCGGGGCGCGGAAGAAATGTTCCGTCGCGAAGAAAATTGCGCGAGCCGGCGAGAGAAACGGGAACGATGGGCGCGCCGGTGGAAACGGCGGCTTTGAACGCGCCGAGCTGGAAGGGACGAATGCCCGGCTCGGGAACGAAAGTGCCTTCGGGAAAAACGAAAACGGAATCGCCGGCGCGAAGAACTTCCTCGATGGTTTGCGCGGCCTGGCGGCGAGCGCCGGTGTCGGCGCGATCGAAAGAAAGATGGCCCATTTTTCGCAGGAAAGTTCCGATGAATGGCATGCCGTGGACTTCCCGTTTGGCGACGAAGCGATAAGGAACGCCGAGGCCGAGCATGAGCGGAAGAACGTCAAAATAACTGGTGTGATTTGAAACGTAAATTTTTGCGCCGGGCGCGTTCATATGCTCTTTGCCGACGACGCGAACACGGCTGCCGGCGAGGGCGAAGAGAACTTTTAATGCGGCGGAAGTGTAGCGGCCGGCGGCGCGCTCGTCTTTGAAAAAAAGGACGATGGTCCAGGCGGGGATGATCCACGCGAGGAAGAGACAGATGAAATAGACGCCGCGAATTGCGTCCCATGCGCGATGCAAGCCGGAAGAGACGCTGCGGCCGGCGGTGCGCGCGGTGCTGGAAGCGCCGAGGCGCGCGATTTGCACCCAGGCGGGCGATTTTTTCGCGGAAAGCGTTCCGGCGAGGTAGAGCTGCTTGGTTTCTTCGCGGCGAAGTTTGCCGCTGGAAGTTTTGGGAATGCTGCCAGGTGGAATGAGCTCGACGCGATCGGGCGGAAGGCCGAGGCCTTGCGAAACAAGTTCGGTGACGGCGGCGGCGGTTTTCGCACGAGCGGCGGAACCCGACTCGCGCGATTCGGCGACGACGATAAGTTTTTCCGTGCCGGTGGCTTCGTCTTTCAAACCGAACGCGACGATGCAACCTTTGCGAATTCCCTCGGCGCGGCCGGCGAGCTCTTCCACTTCATGCGGATAAACGTTGCGGCCGCTTTTGATGATGATGTCTTTCACGCGGCCGGTGACGAAAATTTCGCCGCCGGCGCGATAAGCGCGATCGCCGGAATTGACCCAGGCAAAATCGCCTTGTGGCGCCGGGCCAAGTGGAAAAAGCTTTTCCGTCGCCGCGGGATTGTTGTAGTAGCCGCGCGTGGCGGAAGGTCCGCGAAACCAGAGAAAACCTTCGGTGCGGTCGGAAACTTCTTCGCCGGAATCGCCGACGATGCGCACTTCGTGTTCGGCGACGGGCATGCCGGAAGAGACGAAGGAGATGGAAGAGTTTTCGTCGGTGGTGGGGACGGCGAATCCTTGCGCGGCGAACGTTTCGCGATCGACGCGATCGACGAGCGGGCCGCGATCGATCGGAGGAACGGTGACGGCGAGAGAAGCTTCGGCGAGGCCGTAAACGGGGAGTTGCGCGGTACGGCGAAAACCGTGCGCGGCGAAGCGCGCGGCGAACCGATCGAGCGTTTCGGGATTGACGGGTTCGGCGCCATTGAGCGCGGCGCGCCAGGAGCTGAGGTCGACGCCTTCGATATCTTTTTCGGCGATTTTGCGGACGCAGAGTTCGTAGGCGAAATTTGGCGCGGCGGCGATGGTGCCGCGATGTTTGTGAAAAGCTTTCAGCCAGCGCTCGGGCCGAGTGAGAAACGCGAGGGGCGACATGACGGCGAGCGGCGTGCCGAAATGAAGAAGGGTGAGCCAGGCGCCGATGAGGCCCATGTCGTGATAAAGCGGAAGCCAACTGATGCCGACGTCTTCGGAAGTCAACTGAACGGCGTGGCCGATGGCGCGCATGTTGGCGAGAAGATTGGCGTGGGTGAGCGTGACGCCTTTTGGATCGCCGGTTGAGCCGGAGGTGTACTGGAGAAGCGCAATGTCGCTCGATTTGCGAACGCGGCCGCCGCGAAGGTCCGACGGAAGCGCGCCCGGCGCGAGAGGCGGCGCTTTGTCGGCGGCGTCCAAAAGTTTTTCCGCGTCCATGACGGATTCAAGCGAGCGAACGCGCGGCTTCAAAAGCTTCGCGACGGTTTCCGCGCGGCGGAAGGTGAGCAGAAGGCAAACTTCCGCGTTGTTCAAAATGGCCGACTGGCGGCCGGCGTATTCTTCAATGCGATCCGCGCGAAACGGCGGATAGATGGGAACGGGAATCGCACCGGCAAGAAGAATTCCGGCATACGAAACGAAAAAGGCGCGGGAAGTGGGAAGCATGAGCGAAACGCGGCCGCCGGCGGGAACGCCGAGGCGCGCGAGTTCGGTGGCGCAGCGTTGTGCGGCGGCGTAGAGTTCGGCGAAGGTGAGCGTGAGATTTTTTTCGCCGGATTCGACGTCTTCCGTAATGTCGAGGTGGATGCGAGCGGCGTCGTGGAGCGCGCGGTAGCGCAAGACTTCATTGATGGTTTCCGCGGCGAAGACGCCTTTGTCCGCCGCTTCGAAATGCAATTTTTGCGTTTGGATCGCGGCTCGCAACGCGGACGGAGATTCTTCGTGAAGAGCTCCGCCGGAGGGAGCGCGATCGATTAGAGCGGCAAGGTCTTCCGGTGTACTGGCTTCGGCGGCGGCGAGATCGGGCAAGCGAACGCCAAATTCGGCTTCCAAGCGAGCGATGAGCTCAACGCGTTCGAGGCTGCCGAGGCCGAGGTCGCGGTCGAGATTGGATTGAAGATTGAGCAGCGGGAGCGCGCCCTGGCTGCCAAGTTCGATTAACAGTTGACGCACGACATCGAGCACGCGGGCGCGCGAGGCCGAACTATCGATTTGTGTCGTTGGCGTCGCCACCGGTTTTCAGTTGGAAGCTTGCGCGGCTCCCGGTGAGGCTATCACGCGAGAATTGAGTTTGCCACTGCCGGATTCGGTCAAGCGGACGTCTTTTTCGCGGCGACGGCGTATCCCTTTGGCAGAAGCGTGGTGGAAAGGTCGACGCCGGAAAGGTCCGCTTGCGAAAGATCGGTTTCGCGGAGAATGGCGACGCCGAGATCCGCGCCGGAAAATTTCGCGCCGTTTACGTTGGCGAGGCGGAAATTCGTGTTGCGAAGATTGGCGCGCTCGAAATTGACGTTGGACATATCGCAGCGGAAAAACTCGATGCCGCTCGCCTGGGCTTCGGTGAGGTTTGCGCCCGGCAGAACGGCTTCCGTCATGTCGGAGTTGCGCAGATCGGCTTTGCAAAGATTTGCGCCGCTTAAATCGGCGTGAGCCAGCCGGGCTTTGCGCAAGTCCGACCCTTCGAGATTGGCGTTTTGCAAAATGGCGCCGGTGAGATTGGCGCCGCCGAGGTCCACGCCGCTTAAATTGGCGCCGGCGAGGTCGGCGCGGGCGCCGCCGTCTTTGCCGGAGAAAAATTTGTCGTGCGCCTCGAGAATATCGGAGAGGCGCTTGCCATTGTGCTTGATTGATTTGGGTTTGCTCAGCCCCATAGTTTCGTTCCCTTCGCTGGATTCCAGCGACTATTTTACCGGAATAATTGGCAAGCACGAAACGCATAACCGGGAGGCGGGACTGTGCTACTGTGCCTTTATTGTGGGCGATTGGAACGGCAGGAATTCCGTGAAGGCTGGAAGGCGAAAACTTGCGCTGGCGACGGTCGCGCTGCTCGCGACGGGATTTGGCGCGCCGCGAGCGATGGCGCAGAACCGGTCCCAAGACCAAGACAATGAGATCGTTACGAGCCTCACGGGCGGACGCGTGATTCTGCACTTCGCGAAAGAGGCGATTTTGTTTGCCGCCGTGGATCAGCCGGTGGAGCAGGGCGCGCCGCCGCCGCGCGTTGTAAACGTGGATGCACAGCACATCGCGATCCTGTTTGGAGCGTCGGAATGGCGTTCGCTGGCCGACCCAAAACCGATTCGAATGGACCGCAACTTACAACGAATCGCGGGGCGCGATCCGAGGGAAGGCAGCTACGGCGGCGAAGCGGACCCGGACCTGGAGCAGATGGGCATTCAATTTCTGGAAAAACTTCGGCCGCTGGTTTCGCAGTTGCAGCGGAAGATCGATTTCCCCGTCGATCAGCCGTTTTTTGAAGTGGTGGTGATCGGATATGGGCCAAGGGACTATGGACCCGAAGCGTGGACGGTGGAATACCGGATCACGCAGCAATTGATGACCTCGCGGGAGAATTTCTGGCAGACGCGGATTTTGCGTCCGCGATTTACGCAGATTTATCCGCCGGAAAAGCATGCGCCCAAAACGCTCGTGGAAACGGTGTTTCCCGGCGATGCGGCGGGTCCGACGCTGCAAACGCTGCTGGAGGGAAACGATCCGCGGTTTTCCGCGTTCCGGTCCGATCCGAAATTGAGCAAGGCCCTCGATCTATTGATCAAAGGGCAGGCGCAGAAGGTGGAGCCGGTTGATGCGGCGGAGTTGCTGCGGGATGCGGTGCCGCTGCTTTATCCGAAACAGCGATTTTTTATTGGGAAAATGGAAGATCAGCGCGGATTCGACTGGATTCTGCCGCCGGAAGAGCCGATCGAAAAGGCGGAGAAAGACGATAAGAATCGTCCGCCGGAAGCGCCGTCGCTGCGCAAACATCCGAACGATTGACCAGGTTGGCGCCCGAACGGATTTGCGCGCGGTTGAACGAAGCCGCGAGTTACAGTTTTTCAATCGCGTCGCCGACGCGAATTTCACCGCCTTCGACGACGCGGCACAACATGCCGCGCCGGCCGTGCATCTCGCGGCGCAAGCCAGGACGCACTTTTTCCAATTGATCGCAAGGTGTGCAGACGGCGGCGACTTCCAGCAGGGCGTCGCCGATGCGAAGGCGCTGGCCGAGCGGAAGACCGTTTACGTTGAGGCCGTCGGTCGTGATGTTTTCGCGGATGATTCCCGGCGGAAGGTTCATTGCGTCGAGCGTTTCGCGGTCGACGAGAAGGACTTGGCGTTTGCTTGCCGCCCGAGCGTGGGCACAGCCGGAAAAGCCGCGGTCCGGCACGGCTTTGGCCGACTCCAGCCTCTCCATCGGCAGACGCTTCGCGGGAGCGCGAAAAAGATGCAAGACCCTGGGCATGACCTAGTCGCCGGCGGAGCGCGCAAAACCCGCTTGCGTGCCAATATCGTGGCGAAACTGCATGCCATCGAACTTGATCTGGTTCACGGCCGCGTAGGCGGAAGCGACGGCAGCGTCGAGAGTCGAACCGGCGGAAGTTACGCCGAGGACGCGGCCGCCCGAGGTGACGAGCACGTCGCCGACAAGGCGAGTTCCCGCGTGGATGACTTTGACACCGGTATTTCTGGCAACACCGGTTAAGCCGGAGATTGCCTTGCCCGCTTCGATTTTTCCGGGATAACCCTCCGAGGCCATGACCACGCAGACGCTGGCGCCGGGCTTCCAACGGAATTTGGTGGGATCAAAGCGGCGGGAAGCCATGTCGAACAAGATTTCAGCGAGGTCGCAGTCAAGGCGCGCCAAAATCGCCTGCGTTTCCGGATCGCCCAAACGGCAATTGAATTCGAGGACTTTGGGACCTTCCGGCGTGATCATCAGGCCGATGAAGAGGAAACCTTGATAACGGATGCCGTCGGCAGAAAGGCCGCGAAGGGTGGGCTCGACGATGGTCTGAGTAATGATTTCGCGAAGTTGCGCCGGCAAGAGTTCATCGGTTGAAAAGGCGCCCATGCCGCCGGTGTTCGGTCCTCGATTACCGTCAAAGATGCGTTTGTGGTCGCGCGTGGGCACGAGCGGTGCATAACGCTCGCCGTCGACGGCGATGATGAAAGAGATTTCGTCGCCTTCGAGCGTCTCTTCGAGCAGCAATTTGCGGCCGGCGGGCCCGAGTTCTTGTTTGCGCATCGTGGTGTCGAGGAAGGCGAGCGCCTCGGTTTCATCGGCGGCAAGAAGAACGCCTTTTCCGGCACAGAGGCCGTCTGCCTTGATGACGAGCGGATACCTGGCCGCTTTCAATGCGGCGCCAGCGTCTGCTGGATTTTCAAAGACTCCGACCATGTGAGCCGTCGGAATGTTGTGGCGCAGCAGAAATTGTTTCGAGAAAATCTTGCTGCCCTCGAGCTGAGCGGCAATTTGCGAGGGGCCAACGATGGGAAGATTGCGTGCGCGGAATGCGTCCGCGACGCCGTTTACCAAGGGCAATTCCGGGCCGACGACGGTCAGATCGGGCCGCATTTTTTCCGCGAACGCGACGAGCGCGTTGACGTCTCCCGCGTTGATGGCGACACACTCGGCTTCGGCGGCGATGCCCCCGTTGCCCGGTGCGCACCATATTCTTTCCACGAGGGGGCTTTCGCGCAACTTCCAGACGAGTGCGTGTTCCCTTCCACCGCTGCCAACGACCAGAACTTTCAAGTGCGAACCTCGATTGTGGGGACAGAAGCTGCTTTTTTCGACGATAGTCGGCGGCGCGCAACGTGTCAATGCCCGCGCGAACGGGGCATCGGCGTTTGACGCGGTGCGCGACTGCCTCTAGGATGCCACGAACCCATGAAAAGAGCGCGCATCGCGAACACCGCACGGCCGCAAGCTGAGTTTCCAAACCGGTCCACGCCACCGGGCTACCGGTTGCTGCAATTCTGTTTTTTCCTTTCCGGGGCTGCCGGACTTATTTATCAAGTGGCGTGGACAAAATCGCTGGGATTGCTGTTCGGATACACCGCTTATTCCACGGCGACGGCGATTGCGGTTTTCATGGCCGGACTTGCGCTGGGAAGTTACTTCATCGGAAAACGCCGCGAATCGAGCGCGGACAGCGTGCGGATTTATGCGTGGCTGGAAATGGGAGTGGGATTCGGCGGGGCGCTCTCGATTGGCGGGCTGGCGCTGGTTCGCGCGGTGTACCTGGATTTGCATCCGTGGATGGAGGGTTCACGGTTCTTGTTGCTCGGCTTCCGAGTTCTCGGAGCGGCTTTGGTACTGGGCATTCCCACGTTCCTGATGGGTGGAACATTTCCCGTGCTGATGCGGGGCATGGTGCGGCGCGCGCACGAATTGGCGCAACGCGCCGGCCGGATGTACGCGATCAATACGCTGGGCGCGGTGTTCGGCACAATTGGCGCCGGATTTTTTTTGCTTCCGTTCATCGGGTTGCGGTTGAGCGTTTTTTCCGCCGCGCTTCTTAATTTCGCGGCGGCAGGATTGGCATTTCATATCGCTTCACCAGTCGGCATTTCGAAACCGGCCGACATCACGCCCGAGAAAATTGCGGCATCAATCGGCGGAGGAATATCCGGAGCAAGGGTGCGTTGGCTGCTTGTTGCGTTCGCTTTGGTTGGATTTCTGGGTGTCGCGTATGAAGTTGCCTGGACGCGGATGCTTGCCACGTTCATCGGCAGTTCGACGTATTCGTTCACGCTGATGCTTGCCACATTTTTATTGGGCATCGTGCTTGGCAGCGCGATTTTCGCACGGTACTTTTCGCAATCGCGCTTTATTTCGCTCGGCGCATTCGCCTGGACGCAATCGGGAATCGCCGTGCTGGCTCTTTGTTTTCTGTTCTTTTTTCGTGAATGGCCCGCGTTGATTTCCGCGATTCTTCGCGCCACGAGCAATTCTTTTGCGGGAATGTTGCTCGCGCAATTTGCAATCAGTGCGCTGGCGATGTTGCCGGTTGCGATCTTGTTTGGCGTGGCGTTTCCGCTCGTCGTGTCGCTCGTTGCCGGCAATGGCTCCGCGGAAAGCGCCGGCTCTTCCGTGGGCCGGGCGTACGCCGCAAACACGGCCGGAGCGATTGCGGGAGCGCTGCTCGCGGGATTCGTGTTGCTTCCGGCGGTGGGGAGTTTTCGGTTGATCCTCCTGCTGGCCGCCGGCAATGCGCTGCTTGCCGGCGCGCTTTGCATTATTCCAGCCAATCGAAACTGGACTGCCGCTCTCGCCAATGCAGCCGTTCTCGCCGTCGTCGTGTACGTGGGTTGGTCCAATACGTTTTACAGCCGGACCATTGCGGGCTTTGGCGCGCTGTTGTACGGAAATTTTCACGACCAGCGGCTAACGGTCAAGGAGATCGCCGACACCGAAGACGTCGTTTTTTTCGAAGATGGCGTGAACGCGAGCATCTCCGTCACACGTTCCGACGATTATGTGGCGCTCAAGACCAACGGAAAAGTGGACGCGAGCAATCTGGACAGCTCGACGCAATTGTTGCTTGGAGATTTGGGCGCCGTCTTTCACCCGCAGCCGAAGCGAGTTTTGCTGGTTGGGCTCGGCGGCGGAATGACGGCGTCCGCGGTGTCGCGCTTTCCCGATGTCGAACGAATCGATTGCGCGGAAATCGAACCGGCGGTTCTGCACGCGCAGCCATTTTTGGCACCGCTCAATCGCGGTGTTCTGTCCGACACTCGGTTTCACTTGATTTTCGACGACGCGCGAAATTTTTTGCAGACGGCGAGAGAGCCGTACGATCTTATCGTTTCCGAGCCGTCGAATCCTTGGATTGCGGGCGTCTCCGCCTTGTACACGACTGAATTTTATGCGGCCCTTCGAAAAAAGCTGGCACCGGGCGGCGTATTTGTGCAGTGGATTCAAGCCTACGGGCTGGCGCCGGACGATTTTCGGATGATTGTGGCGTCGGCAAGCCCGCATTTTGCCGAGCTTTCTCTTTGGCGCAGCGGAGGCCGCGATTATTTGTTGCTTGCGCGGACGGAAAAATCCGACTTCGCTTTTGAACGCTCGCGGAAATTGTGGGGCGACGCCGCCCTCTTTCAAGATTTCGAGAGCCTGCATTTGACGGCGCCTGAGGCCTGGCCCGTTTATTTTCGGCTGAATGATGCGGAGCTGCGCACCCTGTCGGCTGGCGCACAACTCAATACCGACGATCGGACGCGGCTTGAATACGACGCGCCAAAGCGGCTTTTGGCGGAGACTTTGACGGATGAACTGGCCAGCCTTGTCGCGTCGCTTCAAACCAGCGTGATGCCAAAAAACCTGAACGCCGCCGATCGGCCGCTCACGCGGCTGGCCGCGGCGGAGTCCGCCTTGGATCTAAACGATCCGCGCGCGGCGGAGCTCGTCGCCGAAGCAGGCAACATTGCGCCGCCGGGACGAATTGCGTATTTGAAGGGACGGCTTGCTTTGCAGAAAAATCGGCCGGAAGAAGCGATTGCCTTGCTGCGCGAAGCAGCCAAAGAAAATGCTAACCAATTAAATGTAATGTATTGGTTAGCGTACGCAGAAGCACAGTTTGGCCAAGCGCAAGCCGCGTCGGACCTTCTTGAAGCAATTCTTAAACTTGCTCCACACGACAAGCTCGCTTTGCGCGCTTTGGTACGTTTGGCGCAGCAAAGCGGAGATTGGGGCCGCGCGATTGGATTTGAAATTCGACTTGTTGATGCCGAAGCGCATCTGAATGCAAGCTCGCTTTGCGCACTTGGCGATCTGTATCTTCGCAAAGGCGACCGTGGTGCGGCGGAGCAGCCCTTTCGCGAGGGTTTGCAACGAGACCCGTATGCGTATCTTTGCCATCGAGACTTGGGAGAATTGCTGCGCGCGAATGGAAGATTGGCCGAGGCGGAGTCGGAGCTCGATTTCGTCGCGACGCACTTTCCCGAGGCGGATGGAAAGACGTTCGCGTCCCTGGCGTTGCTCTACAAAGCGGAAGGCAAACTTTCGCAAGCGAGGCAAGCGCTCGCTAAAGGGCGGCGAATTTTTCCTGAAGATGCGTTGTTGCGCAAAATGCTTGAAGGAACGACGCTGCCTTAAACCTGGCTCATGGCGCGAATGGGAATCGTCACACTTGTCGAAGAGTCGGACGAACCAAGCATGTGGCAGCGGCCATCGAAGATGCCGCCCGGATCAATGACAAGGCAGGGCGAGTGCACTTCGCCGGTCACCACGCCTTTGGCCTGAATTTCGACACGGCCTTTTGCAAAAATCACGCCGTCATAACGGCCGGCAATCACCACGCGATTGCCTTCGATCTGACCTTCAACTTTGGCGTTTTCACCGAGAATCAAAGTCTGCTCGGAGATGACATTTCCCTTTACGTTTCCGTCGATGCGGAACGTGCCGGTCACCGTCAAGGTGCCTTCAATCGTGACGCCTTGATCGATGAAGCCTGTCCACTCTTCGCTCTTACCGCTGTTGCCCGAACTGGGCCACTTCCAAGCCATGAATTCCCTCACAGTGCGACTCTTCCACTTTAGCCGCGCGCGAAAACATGTCAACGACGGCGACACATCGAAGTGTCGAATCCGATGACTGAACCAATGGACAGTTTTTCGTTTGTGCTTCGCCGCTACTTCATCAAGCGATCGTAGAGACCCATGAGCTGCGCGTCGTCGTAATACTCGAGAATCAGCTGGCCGGGGCGCACTTTTGTTTTTTGGTGAAGAAGGATTTTTGTGCCAAGGTGGCGCTGCAAATCTTCCAGCGCGGCCTTGATGTTTGCGTCCACGCTGACTTCGGCGGCGGCGCGTTGGCCGCGCGCGCGGCGTGACGCCAGACGCTCAATCTGGCGCACCGTCAAGCCGCCGCGGGCGGCGCGCTGCGCGTAGCGCATGCGAAGCTGCGGATCGATGACGGCAAGCAATGCGCGGCCATGGCCGGCGCTGAGTTTGCCTTCTTCAATCCATTCTTGAATCGTGGATTCGAGTTTCAGCAAACGAACCGCGTTCGCCACCGTCGTTCTGTCTTTTCCGGTGCGCTCGGCGACGAGGTCCTGCGTCAGATCGAATTCTTCCATCAACCTCTCAAACGCGCGCGCCGCTTCGATCGGGTTTAAATCCTCGCGCTGAATGTTTTCCACCAGCGTCATTTCGAGCGCAAGCTCGTCGGGAACTTGCCGGACGATTACGGAGACTTTGCCAAGGCCGGCGCGTTGCGCTGCGCGCCACCGACGTTCACCGGCGATGAGCTGGAAGCGTTTGCCGATTGGGCGAACGACCAACGGCTGAATGATGCCGCTCGATTTGATGGAACGAGCGAGTTCGTCGAGGGCTTCTTCGCGAAAGCGCGTGCGAGGCTGGTACGGGCTCGGCTCGATCAGGTCGATATCGATCTGTTGCGGCCCGGACGCTACTGGTTCTCGTGCCGGTGCAGTGGCGGCGCCTTGCACCGTCGTGGCTACTGGAGTTTGTTGAACTGGAGCGGCCGGTGCCTCAGGCTCCCGAATGAGCGCTCCGAGCCCCCGCCCCAACGCGTTTCTCGGCATTGCTGATGACCTCCTGGGCGAGTTGGGTGTAACCCTCTGCGCCCTTGCTGTGGATATCATAGAAAATAATAGGCTTACCGAAACTTGGTGCTTCCGCAAGCCGGACGTTCCGCGGAATCACGCTCTGGAATATTTGCGCACCAAAGAAGCTGCGCAGGTCAGTCGCGACTTGGCGGGAGAGCGTCGTTCGTTCGTCGTACATCGTGAGGAGAATGCCCTCAATTTCCAGCGTCGGATTGAGGGTTCGCCGGATTCGCATCAGCGTATCGAGAAGCTCGGAAACGCCTTCAAGGGCCAGATACTCACATTGAATGGGAACCAAGACGGAATTGGCGGCGACGAGGCCATTCAGGGTCAAAAGATCGAGAGCCGGAGGGCAGTCCAAGATAATGAATTTGTACCGATCCTGGATTTCCCGCATAAAGGCCTGCAGCCGATATTCGCGATTTTCTGAATTTACGAGCTCAACGGCGGCGCCGGCGAGGTTCTTGTCGGCGGGGACGACATCCAAGTGGTCGACTTGGGACTTTTGCACAATTTTTTCAAAAGGCTCGTTGAGAATGAGTGCGTGGTAAAGAGTACGTCGAGAAGGATCTTTCGCAAAGCCGATCGCGGCGGTGGCATTGGCCTGGGAGTCACAATCGACGAGAAGAGTGGGTTGGTCCGCAGTGGCGAGGCATGCGGCAAGGTTTACGGCCGAAGTCGTCTTGCCAACGCCACCTTTTTGATTCGCCACGGCGATGATGCGAGTCAAGGATTCCCCCGAACCGCGAAAATTTAGCAAAGGTCGTGGAAGTAAGCAAGATGTTTCACGTGGAACGATTTGTTCGTTGTGGAAGATTTGCTGCCGAACCCGTGGTCCACGTGGAACACTGGATAGGTGTGATCCCGCCATTTGGACAACGCCTACCTAAAGTATCCGTCACACGACGAGGCCGAACGTTCCACGTGGAACGTTTCCGAACGCGACTATAACCGCAACCACCAAACATCCCGGGGAAGAAAAGGCAGAATGAATCGTGAATTGTTTCACGTGGAACAACTTGGTCTTTGAACGATCGAGAAGGATAGCTTTCGCTACTCAGTCGGCTTCTTGCGGTCGCCCACCAGAATAAAGCGGCGAAGCGAATGTGGAATTGGATGTGGCTCCTGCCAGTCCCAGCCACCGAGCCGGCGGACTGATTCCGCGTCCTGGGCGCCGATCCAGAGTGCAACCTTTTGAGCGGAAATGGCCGGCGACGAAGCCCAGTCGAGAAAGGGCCCAAATTCACCCACCGCGCGGGAGCAGACGACGTCGAGCGGGGCCACCTCTTCGGAAAGCTCCTCGTAGCGGCTTACGAGCACACGGACGCCGGTAAGTCCAAGCTCACGAACGACTTCCGTCAAAAATGTGGCCTTTTTGATGTTCGATTCGATCAAATAGAGGTCCAATTCGGGACGCAAAATCTTCATCGGAAGGCCGGGAAAGCCGCCGCCGGAACCCACGTCGGCCAGCCGACACGTTTTCACGGGTATAACCCGGGCGCCGAACATGGATTCACAAAAATGACGATATAGTATCTCAAGCGGATCTTGGATGGCCGTCAAATTCGTCTTGGCATTCCAGCGCAGTAAAATGGCCGTATATTGTTGAATTTGCTCCATTTGCTTGGAATCGAGCGCAAGCTGAAATTCGGCAGCGGCGCGTTCAATCGCTTTGGCGGAGGGAGCGGGAGATTTCTCTGTTAGCATAATAGTAAACTAAATTAGTTGCCTCTTTGTCGACTGCTACAAGTGTAACTCACTTATTTTCTATAAGATAGCGTCGGCCAGCCAAACCCGCAACCAGATCCACCGCCGCGTGCCATAGAATCACGGGCACCAGGCTATCGTACAGGATTCGCGTCAATCCGAAAACGGTTCCAAGCAGCAGTGTTCCGACCACACCTCCGCGGCCCTGATACGCGTGCGCGAGGCCAAACAGAATGGAGGAGATGCATAAAACGGCCCACGCCGGCGCGTGGACGTGCAAAAGCGCGCCGCACACAAAGCCTCGATAGATGAACTCTTCGCAAACTCCCGCCGTCAGCGAAAGCAGGCCGAAGAGAGCCATCTCGCGGCCGCTGTGCGGAAGAATCTTCGCGCCCACCCTTCGAATGCGCTCCACCGCCGGATTCGACGATCGGCCGACTCGCCGAAGGTTGAACCAGTGCGCCGCGCCGAACAAGGCGGCTCCTCCGAATCCGATGAATAGCAATTCGACCACCGGTGTAAACTGCAATCCCAACTCGGCGTAGCTTAGACCGCGAGCGAAGGCCCTCCAGGCGACGGCAATCGTGATGATCCATTGCGTTGAGATGGAGGTGAGATACAGCCGAATGCGGTCGCGGCTGCCGGCGGAAGGAAGTGCGACGAGGCGCTCCATGCGCGCAGAGCCCCGCCAGGGAACAACCACGGCCAGCAAAAAGAGAATCAGAAAAAAATCCCAAGGCATGGTGGGATAAGAACACGAGGCGGCGGCGAGGCGCAAGTTGGCGCGGACGCATGTCTCGCCACAGGAGTCCGCGGCATCCATATAATGGGAATCGAGAGGGAGTCACTTGACTGAGACACTAAAACTTACGGCGATGGCGAAGGCCGCGGGCTGCGCGGCAAAACTGAATCCGGCGACGCTCGAAACCGTATTGCGCAAACTGCCGCGGCAGACCGATCCCAATGTATTGGTCGGATTCGATACGAACGACGACGCGGGCGTTTACCGAATTAGCGACGATCTGGCGCTGGTACAGACGGTGGATTTTTTCACGCCGATTGTGGATGAACCGGAACTTTTCGGTGCGATCGCGGCGGCGAATTCGCTGAGCGATGTGTATGCGATGGGAGGCAAGCCGATTTCCGCGCTTTCACTGGTTGGATTCCCGGAAAAATCCGATTCGGAAATTTTAGAGAGAATTCTTCGCGGCGGACTTTCGAAGATGCAGGAAGCAAATTGCAGCATTTTGGGCGGACATTCGATTCGAACCGACGACATGCTCTTTGGGTATGCCGTGACGGGAATAATTCATCCGGGGAAAATCTGGCGAAATGTCGGCGCGCGCGCCGGAGACGTGCTTTTGTTCACAAAGCCGCTCGGCACCGGCGTGATCACCACGGCCTTGAAAAAGGAACGCGCTTCCGGCGAATCTCTTGCCGACGCCGTGAAAGCAATGACCACGCTGAACTTCGCGTCGGCCGAAGCGCTGCACGAGGTGGAAGAAAGTGCGCGCGTACAAAATCCGATTCACGCCGTCACCGATGTAACGGGCTTCAGTTTTTTGGGGCATGCGCGCGAGATGGCGTTGGGCAATCCGGCCGCGGGAATTGCGCCCGTTTCTTTCGAAATTGAACACACTTCGTTTGCGTACCTGACCGGCGCGGTGGATGCCGCGCGCGAAGGGCATTTATCTGGCGGCTTGAAAAACAACCGCGCATTCATCGGCGATTGCGTCGAATTCGGGCCAAACGTCACGCCGGAATATCAATCGCTTCTTTTCGACCCGCAAACTTCCGGTGGATTGCTCGTCGCGATTGACGCGCGCGCCGCGGAGCAGGCACATCATCTGCTGCGACGGCACGGCGCGTTGGCTTCGCCGGTGGGAATCGTCGTGCAAAAAAAATCGCCGCTGATTCGCGTCTCGTGATGATTCCCTTACGCGCGCTGAAACGCTGAATTCATGGACACCATCACACACGGCATCGCGGGTGCGCTGATCGGCAAGGCGTTGTTTCGCGGAGACGATCTGTTTTCGCGCCGCGCGATGAATCGCGCTCGCGTCGTCACCTGGGGAGTGATGCTCGGCGCGATTTTTCCCGACTCGGACACGATTCGCGACATCCTGTCGAAGAACGACATGCTGATGATCACGTGGCATCGCAGCATCACACATTCGCTGCTGTGCTTGCCGATGTTCGCGCTGATTCTCGCGTACGCGACGCGGCAATTTGTCCGCTGGCGCAAATGGGAAGCGCCGTCGCTCGCCGCGCTGACCGGAATCTACGCCGCGGGAATCTTGAGCCACATTTTGCTGGATCTGGTGACGACGTTTGGCACGATGGTGTGGTCGCCGCTCAAATGGTCTCGGCCCGCCTGGGATTTACTTTTCATCGTGGATTTTTCGTTCACGGGGCTTCTGCTCGTTCCGCAATTGCTGGAGTGGGTGAATCGCGACGCGGCGCACGCAAAACGCCGTGCCCTCGCAATGTGGGTCGTGTTTGTGCCTTCGCCATTTTTCATCGCGGCAATTGGGCGGATGGTTGGCGCGCCGATATCCGACGGCGCCGTTCTGACCGCGTGTCTAATTTTCTCGCTCATTTTCCTGCTGCCGGCCTATCGCGGCTGGGGCGCTCGGATTAAGCCGGTGAACTGGAACCGGGCGGGCTTTGCCGCGGCGTGCGTCTACATTGGTCTGACAATCTACGCGCACCACGTTGCACTCGCGCGTGTAAACAGTTTTGTGGCGTTCGAAAAAATTCAGCCGGAAGTGGTCGGCGCGCTGCCGTATCCGCCGTCGCTTTTGAATTGGGACGGACTGGTGCGAACGTCGCGCGGCGTTTACGAAATTCAGATGGATCTGACGAAAACGAATTCGTTCGCGGTGCAGGCGGAATCAACCGCTGCAGCCGCGTCGGCCCCGTCGATCGAATATAAATACTTTCCCGACGCGCCGGCGAATTTATGGATTGCCAGGGCGAAGCAACTGCCGGAAGTGCAAAAGGTATATTGGTTCGCGCGTTTTCCCATCACGCGTTTTCACATGGAGAATGGCGAGGCGGTGGTCGAGATTTCCGACGCGCGATTCCCGCGAAGAAGGCCCGATCGGCCGGGCGGTTTCACGTATCGGGTACGGTTTGACGCCGCGGGAAATGTGAGCGAGCAGGGCTGGGAGAATCGCTAGAGTCTTGCGTTGTGCGGCGGCGCGGCGCAACAAATCGCGCGTCTCCGCCGCGCAAGAAGAAGCTCGTTACGCCTTTTTTGTTTTGGCCGGTTTGCCAATCGGCGCAATGGGGTGCGTACGGTTCAGGTACCACTGCTGCACGATGCCGACGAGGCTGCTCGTGAGAATGTAAACGGCGAGCCCCGAAGAGATCGGAAAAATAATAAACATGAAGGCGAAGGAGAGCGGCATGAATTTCATCATCGCTTGTTGCTGCGGGTCGGTTGTAGTCATCGGCGTCATTTTTGTGGCCAGGTACATCGAAGCCGCCATGATAACCGGCAGAATGTAGTACGGATCCCTGGCGGAAAGGTCTCCAATCCAACCGAACCACGCCGCGTGGCGCATTTCAATGGCAGAGCCGAGTGCACGGTTCAAGCCGATCCAGATGGGCATCTGCACCAGCATCTGGAAGCAGCCGCCGACGGGATTGATCCCCTCGCGCGCATAGACCGCCATCACTTCTTTGTTCATTTCCGCTTTGCGCGGATCGCGCATGGAATATTTTTTGTAGCGCTCGTTGATGGCTTTGATTTCCGGCGCGACGCGCTGCATTTTCATTGTCGTCTTGTAGCTGGAAATGCGCAGCGGAAAGAGCAGCATGTTGATGACGAGGGTCATCGCGACGATCGCCCATCCCCAATTCGGAATGTAGGCGTGCAGCCATTTCAACGCGTGAAAAAGCGGGTCGGAGATGACTTCGAGCAATCCGAAATTCACCAGTGAATGCAGCGGCGGCGACATTTTTTTCAGTACGTCGTAGTCTTTCGGCCCGACGTAAATGCGCAGATCGGTCGGAGAGCTCGTCGCCGTCGCGATTTGCGGAACCGGCTCCGCGTCATTCTTCCCTTCGATTTGAACGGGGTGCCACACCTTCCAATAGCGTGTTTCCAGTTTTCCTTGCGCCGCGCCGCTCGCCGGCAAAAAAACGGCAGCAAAGTAGCGGTCTTCGATGCCGGTCCAATCTTTTCCGCCGAGCCAAAGGCCGCGCGCCACTTTGTCCCAATCGTCGACCTTCTTGTACGGCAACGCATTCAGCTTTCCGCCTTCGCTGTAGACCACGCTCACCGTATCAATCGGACGAGGATTCGTGACGGTGAGATCGCCGAACCCGCCGAGCCACGCAAGCCCCGCCGTCAGCGGTTTACCGTCGAGCTTCGCGCTCACTTCGGCTTTCGCCACATAACCTTCGTCAAAATGAAAATGCTTCGAGATTTCAAGGTGGCCGTCGCTCCAGGTAAAGTCCAGATTTGCTGGCGCCGTCAATTTGTCCGAAGACGAAGAAACATAAAGCGCGGAGTTCGCCATGTTTTCCAGATTTTGATCGTCCAGCGCAACGGAAAGCGGCCAGCCGCCGGTTTCTCTAGGGACATCTTTTTCTTTACTCTTGGAGCAGTCCTTCTGTCCGTTTTGGACCAAATCAAGAGTGCGTTGGCCGTAGCTGCAGTCGTCCTTATATTGTTTCAGCTTCCAACTTTTTACCACGCCGCCCCGATTGGAAAATTCCACGCGATACAAATCGCTTTCGACGACGATGGTCCGTTCGATTTTATCGCCGAGGACAACGGCCGGCGGCGTTGCAGTGACCAATGTGGGTGTGGCAGGAACGGCATTATTCGGACTGCCTGGAGTCGCGGTTGCCGCCGCGGCGGGTTGATCGGCTTGCGGCGAGCGCACCGGCGGCTTCGGCGCAAAAAATTTGGCCCAGAGCAGAATCACGACGATGGATAAGGCCGACGCGATGAAGATGCGCAGTTCAGGCCGCAAATCTTTTTTTTGGGGAGCTTCGCTCACGAATGTACCTCGGTCTTTTCGGCAACAGGATTCGGATTCATTTCGTCCCAAGTCTCCGGAACAGGGTCGTAACCAAATTTTCTGGAAATCGGGTGGCAACGCAGCAATCGCTTCGCGCCGAGCCACACGCCGCGCCGCACGCCAAATCGCTCGATTGCTTCATACATGTACATCGAACAGGTGGGCGCAAACCGGCAGCTTCCCGCGAAGAGCACAGAGAGATACGCCTTGTAACAACGAAGCGCGAACAACGCGGCGCGAACCGGCGCGCTCTGCCCCGTCACGCGGCTTTGAGCAGCCGCAGAAAATCCGCTGCGAGCGCCGCGAAGGGCGCTTTCGCCACAGAACTCTTCGGATGTATGACGATGTCCCATCCCGCGGGTAACTCCTCCCGGTGCAGCCGCGCGATCTCTCGCAGGCGCCGCCGGATTCGATTGCGCACAACCGCCCCGCCAAGAGCCTTCTTGATGCTGAAGCCGAAGCGGCTCTGCGGCAGGTTGTTCGCCTTTAGAAAAACAGTGAAATGGGAACTCGAGCGGCGCTTGCCGGCGCGATAGACGGCATCGAACTGCGCCTTTTGCACCAGCCGCACTTCGCGCGGATACTCCTGCCCGGTTTTATTCGGGCGTGAGGCGATGGCGTCCCTTCTTGCGGCGTGCCGCCAGAACCTTGCGGCCGCCTACGGTCTTCATGCGCGAGCGAAATCCGTGCGTTTTGGCGCGGCGGCGCTTGCGCGGTTGATATGTGCGCTTTGGCAAAGCAATCCCCCTCTTAGGTTACGCGTCGCGCGAGGCAAATCTTTCACGAAAAGCCCAAACGACACTGTACTGGCCGCTTTCGCGGCGGTTTGCGAAACTACAAGTGTACTTTGGCGGCTCGCACACGGTCAAGAAATCGGTGGTGTCCTAATTTGGCCGTTTTTTGGTACTTTGCGGCTTACGATGAACTTGCGTCTCTTTCAATCCGATGATAATTCTGTTTTGGCTGGACTCTTCAGCGAAACCGTCCGCGCTATCAACTGCGCCGAATATTCTCCCGAACAAGTGGAAGTATGGGCGAGTGACCCTCCGAACATAGAGCAATGGTGCGGCCAACGCGCGGGCCGCCTCGCGTTCGTAGCCGAACGTGATTCTGAAATCGTCGGATTTGCCACATTCGAGCCAAATGGGCATCTTGACCATTTGTACGTCCACTATCGCTTTCAGAGACAGGGGATATCTTATGCTTTATTACGACGAATCGAACAGGAAGCGGCTTCGCGTGGTATCAACCGTATTTTCACCGAAGCCAGCCTCACTGCGCGTCCATTTTTCGAGCGTATCGGATTTCGGGTGATTGCCCCACAGGTCGTCAAACTTAAAGGGATGTCGTTTCTCAACTATCTTATGGAGAAACTTCGCGCCTAATTAAATTAGAGCACCACGAAGAAATCGGTTCATCGTACCGGCCAGTTTTCCTCTTTACTAATTGCTCGGGTTCGTTTAACAACGGCGTGTTCCAAGGAGGATGAATGAACCGCATACTGTTGTTAGCCCTTGTTCTCATCGGTCCAGAAACGTTAGTCGCGCAACAGGCTTTTACGGTCGGCACCGCCGCGGCGGCCCCGGGCCAAAAGTCCACCGGTTATCTCGAAGTCCCCGCCGGAGTAGATGCCGCCACGAAAATCCCGGTCGTCGTGGTGAACGGCGCAAAACCGGGAAAAACCCTCGCGCTTGTTTCTGGCGCGCATGGGACGGAATATGTTTCGATCGTCGCCATCGAAAAGCTCATCGCCTTGCTTGATCCGGCGCAGATCGCCGGAACGGTGATCCTCGTGCCGCTCGTCAATATCCAGTCTTTCGAACAGAAAGTGCCCCACGTCAATCCGATCGACAACAAGAGCATGAATCGTTTCTATCCCGGCAAAGCCGACGGAACCCAGACCGATCGCGTTTCTTTTCTGATTTCCAAAGAGGTCGTCGACCGCTGCGACTACCTGATCGATTACCATGGCGGCGACCTCGATGAAAGCCTCCGTCCGTATGCGTATTGGGGCCCGACTGGCCATGAGGCGCAAGACCGCGTCTCAAAAGAGATGGTTCTCGCCTTCGGTCTCGACCACATCATTATTTGGAGCGAACGCCCCACCGATCCAAATGCCACGCGCTATCTCGATAACACCGCGTCGGTTCGAGGAAAACCTTCCATCGTTGTCGAAGCTGGTCACGCCGGCACGGTGGAGACAGACGACGTCAATTTATTGGTGAACGGCACACTCAGCACGATGCGCGCGCTCAAGATGCTCGGCGGGGATTCACATCCCATCGAGAATCCGGTCTGGATCGAAAAACTCTCCGATGTATTGGCCGAGGGCCCTGGCATTTGGTACCCGCTCGTCAAGCGCGGCACGTATGTCACTTCCGGCATGAGACTCGGCACGATCACCGACTACTTCGGCAAAGTGATCGCCGAACCGCGTGCACCTGTTTCCGGAGTTGTGCTGCACGTGAACGCCGTCCCTTCGCTAAAGAAAGGCGACAACATCGCCGATCTGGGCGTCGTGGCACCTCACGCGCCATGATGGCGTGAAGTCGGCCGGCGAAGTTAAGCCGCAGCGAAAACAGATCGCCGAAGTCGCCTCTTGCATTCGGACACGCAAACAAAGCCAATCGTTCGTCGCCCGATGTACCTCTTCGCAAGAGCCCAAAATGAAAAGACGCGGCGCTCAGGCCGCGTCTTTTCACCAGTTAGTTTGGCATGCGTTCGTTTATGACTTCGAGCTGTTCTCCGCTTCGTTTATGTCCGCATCGGCTTGCTTCGTTGCGGACTTTTCTTCGGTTTTTGCATTCGTCGTGTTCGGCGAAAGTGCCTGGATGGACTTGCCGAGACTCAGTTTGCTGCTCCCCGTTCCAGCGGGGCAAGTTGTACCGGTCGCTGGCGCCGTGCCCGTCATGTCGGCGCTCAAACACGCGAACGGAATTTTCAGATTATGGCTCACGTGAATCGCAGCCACGCATTGGCCGAGGTTCTTGAAGCCAGAGCACGCCGTCTTCAAGTCCGTGCCCGCGGGCAGCAAGCCTTTCGATTGCAGCAGGTCGGTTAAATGCGTGTCGAGCTTGGTGTTTTTCGTCAGAACGGCGCTCGGCGAACTTGCGGCCGCGCCCTTCGCGCCGGTCGTCGAAGAACTGTTCGCGTCAGCCGTCTTGTCGCCTCCGCCGCCGTGTATGGCGGCACCCGTCGCGCCTGAGTTTCCGCCTCCGCCCGCGCCACCGCCGTGCGGCCGTTGCGCGAAAAGCGGCGCGCCGCTCATGGCGAGTATCACGATCGCCCCGCTCAACATTGCTAGTTTACGTTTCATACTTCTGTCCTCCTTCGCCGCTGTTGCGGCAGAAGATCGAATCAAGAAAGTCAGTGCGCTTGTCGCTTGCTGAGCAGCGGCGTCAAGTTGAACGTGATTCCGAAGGAAACGGTGTCCAATTGATAGTGCACGCTGTGGCTGTATGCCAAATCAAAGTCGACAAATTTGACCGGGTTAAAATCCAGATCCGCGTTGAAGCCATTGTCGCGGTCGATGGAAGCGCCGCCCGTCGTCAGCGCGTTGCCTTGGAAAACACGCCCATGCTTGGTCGACCCGCTTCCCGGGCCGCCACCGCCCGCCCGCGTCACCGTGCGGCTGAAAACTTTTTGCGCGCCCCAGGGCGCAACGTCATAAGCCGAGGCCGTCAAAGTGAGAGGACCTGCCAGGTCAAACGCAGTTCCCGCTTCAAAGTGCGCCACCTCGCCCAGCGTGAGAAAGGGACGATGCCAATACTTGGTATCGAACAATGAATTGCCGGCTCCGAGATTTGCAAAGGGCGTCCAACGTCCGAATTCTCTTGCGAATGCATTGCTCCAATCGAACGTGACGCGCCCCGTGCTCAATCCCTTGGAGGAATCTCCCGTGGGCAATCCAACGGTAAATGACGAACCATAGTTCACGACCGGATTTTTGAATGCGAACAACAGTTGTCCAAACGCGTCGCCCACTCCGTTCGAAGACGTGCTTGTCCCCGTCGAAGTCGTCCCGCGCACAAAAAGAAAAGGCACGCCGGCATTCACGGAGAAGTGTCGATTGAAGATGTAGCCCGTCGTGGTCGTCCAGTCAAAAACCTTGGAGCCGGAGTCGAAACTGCCGTCGAAGGAAGTGTTCAGCGTCATGCCGCGGTACGTTTCGTCTTTTGGGGCTGGCGCGGTGCCTGCCGGCGATTGCGCCAGTCCACACGGCGAGCAAATGCAGAGCAGTGCAAACGTGCAAAGAGACTTCGGCGTCAGAAGCAAGATTCCCGTCCTCGTTTTCTGGATTTTGCAATGCTTCGGGCGGCACACGTTCGCCCTGGTACCCGAGCAGACCCGATAAACCAACACGCAGCCTGGAGGCTGCAAACCCAGGTCCAGAATTTCCGCGCCTTAAGGTCTTTATTATGTATTTGTTAGACTGGGAACTTTCGTTCCATTCGCCATTCGCTGGGTATTTCTTACCGACACCAATTTCAATTTTGCTTGGCCTATGAGGCCGCCGTCGGCGCCTTCTGGTACGCGTCAAAGCTGGCGAGAAAACGGTCAATGTCGCTTCGCAACAGATAATAAGGAGTGGAAAGCCGGATTTTGTGCGGCGCGGCACCCCGAATGCGAATCTTTTTTTCTTTCCACAGAGCCTTTTCAAGGTCCGGCATTTTTACCGGCGCCACGGTGACCGTCGCGATTGCGCAGCGCAACGCGGGGTCGGGCGATGTCCAGGATTGCGCGCCGCGCTTGAGCATTTCGCTCAAAATGTAGTCGGCCATCGCGCGATGGCGCTTTTCGATGCGGTCCATGCCAATCTGATTTGCCAGCCCGACGGCGGCGCGCATTCCGGCGAGCGCCGGCACGTTTGAGCTTCCGATGCGTTGGAATCTTTCCGCGCGCAGTTTGGTGTCGTCCCAGCCTTCGGTTGCGATCGTGCACCAGATGCGGTCGATCACTTCATCGCGTACGTACAAAAATCCGCTCCCTTTCGGCGCTTGCAGCCATTTGTGCGGGCTGGAGGTGTACAGATCGCAGCCGAGGTCGTGCACATCGAGCTTCATCATGCCGGTCACATGTGCACCGTCCACCGCGCTTAAGATTCCTTTCGAGCGCGCCAGCGCGCACAGTTCTTTCGCCGGCAATACAACGCCGGTCAGCGTCGTAATGTGGCTGAAAAACATCACGCGGGTTTTCGGCGTGATCGCGTCATTAAAAAGATTTAGCACGGTGGCCGCGTTTGGAACCGGTTTCGGCAGCGTCACTTTTTTCAGCACGATTCCGTAGCGTTTCGCGCGCAAATCCCACGGATGCTCCCCGCCCGGATGCTCCTGATCCGTGATCAACACTTCGTCGCCGGCCTTCAAATCGATGCCGTTCGCAATGTAGCTGTTCGCTTCGGTCGCGTTGCGCAGCAGCGCAAGTTCGTCTCGCTTGCAACCGATGAACGCCGCGAGCGGATCGCGGAATTCGTTCCACGGCCCGTAACCCCAGATTGGATAGTCTTCCGGATCGTCTTGCGCCATTCGTTCCGTGTTGGTGTATGCGTCGAAGACGGCCTTCAGCACCGGCCACGGCGACGATCCGACCGTTCCATTGTTCAAATAGATTTCGTCCGCCGGAATCAGAAATTGTTTCCGCAGCTCCGTCCAATACGCTTCTTCGTCTTTCGCATAAAGCGAGGATTCCGGCAGACTTGGCGGAGCTTGGCTCGCCAGTGCTTCGAGATTCGGTGCCAGGCCGAACGCTCCCGCAACTCCCGCCATCGAAGATAGAAACCCGCGCCGATCCACCATGGTTCGCCTCCCACTTGCGATTTGTGCGGATTCTACGCGCTCCCGCCCCGGGCAACAACGCTTCTTGCAAAGAATCTCGCTTGCCGAGCAGCGCCGGCCGCACTATCTTACGAGAGTTTCAGATTGCCGCCGGGAGAACTCATGCTCGCTCGCTTCGCCATTTTTTTGCTCGCCGCCACATTGGTGATCGCGTCTCCGCTCAACGCGCAGGAAACTCCTGTCGCGACGCGGAAGCGCACTTTGCACACAAAAGCCTCCCCCGATGCGAAACCGCCCACTTCCGTCGAAACAGCCATTTCGACCCTTACGGCCGCGCGAACTTTCGAACAAGTCGCCATTTCTCCCGATGGTAAGAAAGTCGCCTGGGTAGAGTCGCTTTACGGTAAAGAAGGCACTGAAACAGGAAACACCGCGATTTTTGTCAAAGGACTTTTGTCGGGCGAACAACCTACTCGCGTCACAACAGCTATCGGCGGAACGCGTGAGAGCGTCAAGTACCTACCACGCCAGGAAGGTTCCGTTGCTTGGTCGCCCGATAGCACAAGAGTCGCTTTCCTTTCTGACGGCCTGAAGCCCGGGCAGCTCCAGTTATGCCTTAAGGACTTGCGGGACGGCTCCATCAGAAGAATCACAAACGTCAAAGGTTTTTTGGACGCGCCGCGCTGGTCTCCTGACGGAAAAACAATCGCGGTGCTTTTCATCGAAAATACTCCGCGCGCATCCGGCCCGCTCGTCGCGGAAGCTGCGGAAACCGGCGAAATCAAAGACAGCTTCTACGAACAACGTCTCGCGCTTGTGGACGTCGCCACCGGCAAGCTTCGCGAAGCGACGCCCGCAGATATGTACATTTACGAATTCGACTGGGCGCCGGACGGCCGGCAAATCGTTGCCACCGCTGCCCGCGGCAATGGCGACAATAATTGGTACATCGCGCAACTTTTCACCATCGACGTTTCGAGCGGCGCGATGAAATCCATCTACAAGCCCGCGCTGCAAATCGCGCGGCCCGTCTGGTCGCTCGACGGAAAATGGATTGCTTTCATCGAAGGTTTGATGAGCGATGAACCGTCCGTCGGCGGCGACATTTTTGTCGTGCCGGCGTCGGGCGGCGCTCCGAAAAATCTTACGTCCGGCAGGAAATTTTCTGCATCCTGGCTTGCGTGGACGAAAAATCGCGGAATTGTTTACGCCGCCCAAATCGGCGGCGATTCGGCCATCGGCTCCGTCGATCCCGCCACCGGCGAAATTCAAGACATCTATCAAGGCAGCGAATCGATTTCCGCCGGACTTTGGAATCCGAATCTATCTCTTGCCGCCGATGGAGAATCCGCCGCGCTCACCATCAGCGCTTTCGACGCTCCGCCCGAAATCTGGACCGGAAAAATTGGCCACTGGACGCAACTCACCGCGCGCAACAAAGACGTAAAGCCCGCGTGGGGACAGGTGAAAAGCCTCCACTGGAAAAGCGACGAGTATGACGTACAAGGCTGGCTTGTCTATCCGCTCCATTTCGATCCCGCCAAAAAATATCCGCTCGTGGTTGACGTGCATGGCGGACCGGGCGCCGCCGTGCAATCCGCTTGGCCGGGCATTGGCAATTTTGCGATGGCGCTCCCCGCGGCGGGTTATTTTGTTTTGCTGCCGAACCCGCGCGGCAGTTTCGGCCAGGGCGAAGCCTTCACGCGCGCCAACGTCAAGGATTTTGGCTACGGCGATTTTCGCGACATTCTTGCCGGCCTCGATGCCGCCCTCGCCGCCGCTCCCATCGATGCCAATCGGCTCGGCTTGACGGGCTGGAGCTACGGCGGATACATGACCATGTGGGGCGTGACGCAGACGAACCGCTTCAAAGCCGCGGTCGCCGGCGCGGGAATCGCCGATTTGCTCAGCTATTACGGCGAAAACAAGATCGATCAGTGGATGATTCCCTTTTTCGGCAAATCGGTCTACGAAGATCCGGAGGTGTATGCCAAAAGTTCGCCGATCACGTTCATCGGCAAGGTAAAGACGCCAACTCTTGTTCTCGTCGGCGACAGCGATGGCGAGTGCCCCACGCCCCAGTCGTACGAATTTTGGCACGCCCTCAAAACGCTCGGCGTCGAAACGAAACTCGTCGTCTACGAACACGAAGGCCATCACTTCGTCAAACCCGGGCACACCCGCGACCGCGTTTTCCGAGTCGTAGACTGGTTTGACGCGCACCTTCGCTAAATCGCCTTTGCTTTGGCGCGAAAACGCACTGTAACCGGCGAGCGGCGCGCCGCGTCTATCCTTCCAATAGTCGGGTGTTGGCCGATTTTTCCATCCAACGCTTCGCCGAGGGTACGGTCATCATCCTTTTTTATTTTCCCTCGGCGAAGCTCTCTTGTTGTTCGCCGCGTCCGCGTTTGACCGGGCTCCGCCCCGCCCCTAAAATGAATGCAACGGCCAGTGGGCCGAACCGCCATGTTTGAAAACCTCACAGAAAAGCTTCAGCGCACATTCAAAAACCTCCGCGGCCAGGGCAAGCTCACCGAAGAGCACATGGACGCCGCGCTCGCGGAAATCCGCGAAGCCATGCTCGACGGCGACGTCGCCGTCAGCGTTGTGGATGAATTGCTGGCCAATATCCGCGCCAAGGCGCTCGGCAGCGAAGTCATGCTGCAGCTCTCTCCCGATCAACAGGTCATCAAACTCGTCCGCGATGAACTGGCCGTGCTTCTCGGAAAGCACGCCAAGCCGCTCTTTGCCTCCAGGCCGCCATCCGTTTGGATGATCGTCGGCCTGCAGGGTTCCGGCAAGACCACCACCACCGGCAAACTTTCGAAATGGCTCACGCAGCATGGCCACCGGCCGATTGTGGTCTCCACCGACGTTTATCGCCCTGCCGCGCGCGAACAGCTCGCTCAGGTCGCCAAAGCCGTCGGCACCGCCGTCTGGCCCGGCGCCGGCACCGATAAGCCGCTCGAAATTGTTCGTGGCGCAATCAAGGAAGCCAAACTTTCCGCTTCCGACGTCATTCTTGTAGACACCGCCGGCCGCCTGCACATCGACGACGAACTCATGAACGAGCTTTCCACGCTCAAGAAGGAATTGCAGCCGAGCGAAATTCTTTTCATCGCCGACGCAATGATCGGTCAAGACGCGGTGCGCTCCGCCGGAGAATTTCACAAACGCCTCGGCCTCACCGGCGTCATTCTCACCAAGCTCGATGGCGACGCGCGCGGCGGCGCGGCGCTTTCCATCAGCAAAGTCAGCGGCGCCCCCGTCAAATTCGTCGGACTCGGCGAAAAATATGACGCCTTGGAAGCCTTTTATCCCGAGCGCATCGTCTCCCGCGTTCTCGGCATGGGCGACATTCTTTCGCTCATCGAGCGCGCCGAACAGGCCGTCGACAAAAAAGCCGCGATCGAACTCGAACGCAAGCTGCGCAAAAACGAATTCACGCTCGAAGATTTTCGCGACCAGTTGAAGCAAATCCGCAAAATGGGTCCGCTCGATCAGATCATGGACATGCTCCCCAAAATGGGCCCGCTCCAGAATCTGCCAAAAGACGCCAAAGTCGACGAAGGAAAACTCCGGCAAGTCGAAGCGATCATCAATTCGATGACGAATCAGGAACGCAACGACCACAACGTCATCGACGGCAAACGCCGCAAGCGCATCGCGAACGGTAGCGGCACGTCCGTGCAAGACGTCAATCAGGTCCTCAAGCAATACCTGCAGATGCGCACCATGATGAAGCAGTACGGCACGATGGCCGCCCGCGCCAAAATGAAGGGCCTCGGTAAACTCGCCGGCCTCTCGTAAGTTGCTCTATTCAAGCTGTTTAGCATCACCTTGACAGCAAGTAAGTTGCATTATAATGTATATGGGTATAGGTGCGCCATGAAACTCAAACTCAGAGCCGTCGGCACTTCCACCGGCCTTGTCCTTCCAAAAGAGACCTTGCAGCGTTTGAATGTCAAACGTGGTGATGTTCTCTTTGCCGTGGAAACTGCGGGTGGTTATCTTCTTACTCCTTACGATCCAGAATTGGAGGAACAACTTGCGGTCGGTCGTGAGGTCATGAAGGAGCATCGAGACACACTCCGAGCTTTGGCAAAATGAAAGAACCGCGTTGGCTGGATCTCCGCGCCATCATTTCCTTCCACACGCAAAGCTTGGCGGAGCACGGAGGCAGTTTAGGAATTCGAGATGAAGGTCTACTCGACTCCGCCCTGGCTCGCCCCAAGAACCAATTCGCCTACGCCGCAGAAATCGACGTCGCAAAACTTGCCGCGGCGTATGGCTTTGGTTTGGCCAAGAATCACCCCTTTGTTGACGGAAACAAGAGAATCGCCTTCATCGCAACCGTGACGTTTTTACGCCTGAATGGGTATCGCTTGAATTCCACCCGGGTGGATGAAATTCAAACTATGCTAGACGTCGCCGCTGGGGAATTATCAGAAGATGCCTTCGCCGTTTGGATACGTCTCCATGCTGAACCGAGACAGTAAGAAGACGGCTTAGTTTTTATTGCGGACGATAAGATCGGCTACCCGATTGGCCAGCGCACCTGGGTCCAGGTCCGTGCGATTGCAAAGAACCATCACGGTCAGGTCATCTTGCGTGAATCTCTCGATCGACGTCTTGAATCCCATCGTGTCGCCGTGGTGCCACATCCGCGCGTGGCCCTTGTACGGATCAAGAAACCAACCGAACCCATATTCCACCGCCACTCCGCGCGCCGCCGTATACCGTTAGCCCGCCCACTCTCGCATTGCCCCAAATCGCGTTGCACGGTACACTTGATAGGTTCAGGAGGAATGTTTTCGTGTTGACGATTCGTCTGTCTCGTATTGGCAAGAAAAAGAAGCCCTTTTACCGCGTCGTGGTGATCGAAAGAACTCGCCCGCGCGATGGCCGCGTCGTCGACGCGGTGGGTACGTACGACCCGCTCAAGAAGCCGGCAGAGATTAAGCTGGATGTTGACCGCGTGAAGCACTGGCTCAGCAAGGGCGCCCAGCCGAGCGATACCGTTCGCAGCTTTTTCAAACTGCAAAAAATCGCGTAAGCAGTAGGTCTTCGGCCTCTCCCTGGTCTCGCATCGTGCTCTTCGTGGAGGTGCCACATGAAGGAACTGGTGGAATCGATCGCCAGGGCTCTTGTGGACCGTCCCGAAGATGTCCGCGTAACGGTTGTGGAAGGATCGCATGGCGTGGTCCTTGAACTCCGCGTCCACGCCGAAGATCTTGGCAAAGTCATCGGCCGCCAGGGCCGCACCGCCAAAGCCATTCGCACTTTGCTCGGCGCCGGCGGCATGAAACTCCGCAAACGCTTCACCCTCGAAATCCACGAAGATTAGCCGCTCGCGCCAGGACCAGATCCATGTATCTTCCGCCTTCGGAGGCGGGCGCCTTTTGACCATCGCGGCCGGACGACGCTTTTGCGCTCTATCCGCTGGCAACCTCCAGCGGATTTTGCAATCCTGAGTGTACGCAAAGTTTGTGTGAACCTTTCGAACCCGTGACCGATCCTGCCAAACCAAAGTTCGTCACCGTCGCCCGCATCCTCCGCCCTCGCGGCAACAAGGGCGAAGTCGCCGCCGAACTCTTCACCGATTTTCCCGAGCGCCTGAAAACCCTTCCTCAGCTTTTTCTTGCCGACGGCAAATCCGCCCCTCGAGCCGTATCGTTAAAATCCTTCTGGGCCGATCGCAATCATCCCGGTTTCGGCGTCTTTCACTTTGAAGGGGTCGCCTCCATTAATGACGCCGAAAACTTTCGCGGCCTCGAAGTCCAAATCCCTTTCGCCGAGCGCGTCACTCTGCCTGCCGGAAAATATTTCGTCACCGATCTCATTGGATGCTCCATTTTCGAAGGTGCGCAAAAGCTCGGTTCGGTCCGCGACGTTTTCTTCCCCGGCGAATCTCAACCCGGCGTCCCGCTTCTTGCCGTGAACACTTCCACCGGCGAACTTTTAATTCCCCTCGCCGAAGACATCTGCACGCGCATCGACACCGCCGCGCGCCTCATCGAAGTCCGTCTCCCCGAAGGCCTTCGCGATTCCGTTCACGCAAAGTGAATCATGCGCGGCACTCGCCACACACTCTGGCCGCTCTTTAAAACGCTACTCTTCACGATTTTCGTCCCCGGCACCGTCGGCATCTGGATACCTTATCGAGTCGGCGGTTCGCGCGACCTGCGCGCAATCCTCGAACATGTTTCCACGCTCCGCTTGGCATCCAGCGCATGTTTCGTGGCGATCGGCAGTTTGCTCTATCTTTGGTGCGCTTGGGATTTTTCCGTCAAAGGGTTGGGCACTCCGGCGCCAATCGACGCCCCCAAGTATCTCGTTGTCAACGGACTCTATCGCTTCGTCAGAAATCCAATGTACTTGGGCGTGGCGTGCTTGATTTCGGCGCAGTCCATATTTCGCTCATCAATCGCCATTCTTCACTACATGCTTTTGTTTCTGCTTTGCGCGCATCTCTTCACCGTATTTTATGAAGAGCCGCACCTGCGCCGCATCTTCGGCAAACAGTATGACGATTACTGCCGTCAAGTCCCGCGCTGGATTCCGCGTTTCCCCGGTTATCGCCCGCCCGCTACTTGACCTCGATTGTCGTCACGCTCAGCGCCGGCAAATTCACCTTTAACGAGCTTCCGCTCACCGCTTGCGTGCCCACCAAAACGGGATGAATCGGATTCTGCCCCGAAGCCGAAGTCGCCGTAATCTGATACAAGTTCGCCGTTCCGGAAAGCGTCACGCCGTCAATTGCCGTCACTTGCGACGCGCTCGACCGATTGATCGCCACAAAAACGTAATGTCCCGCCGTCGTGCTGTCCGCGCTGGCGTAAACCACCACATTCGCCACGTTGCTCGACGTCGCTTCTAGCGAAGTATCGCCAAACACGCCGGTTGCGCCGTCAAATCCCCGGTACGCGCGGAATCCCGCCATCGCGTAATCGTATGACGTTCCATTGGGCGGCCAGAAACTCGCCGCAAACAATCCTTGCTCGCCAAAAATTCCCAGGTAATCCGCCTCGGCGATCGTTCCCGCAATGTGGTTCCAGCCGCCGCCTTCATACTCCGTGATCGAGATTTTCATCCCGGGATTTTCCGCGTCGATCTTGGCCTGCAACCGCCCCAGCAAATTAATCGGCGCGTTCCCCAATTCCTGGTAAATCCACGGATTGCTGTTTCCGTTCGCCGCGTCATTGAATGTCGCATCCCATAAAACGCGGGGACTCTGCACAATCAGTTGCACCTGTGCCGCGGTCAGCGTCGTGCCGTTCAAATTTATGCTTCGCGTTCCGGTGGAATCATATTCTTCCGGATACCAATGAAAGTCGTATACGTCGACCAGCGGCTTCCCGTACGAAACCGAAGCCGTCTTTATCGCCGCCAAATATTTATCCGGAAACCAATTCGTTCCCGTCGGCGTCGAAGACAGCTCTCCTTGCCAGTTGTAAATTCCCTGAAATCCGTAGTGCACCGGCCCGAAAATCACCATGTCGGGAAATTGATCCTTCAGCGCTTCCGCCAGCGTAATTGTCTTGCTGATGTACGCATCGGAGGTGACCCTCGTCGTACCCTGAATTTCCGCGTGCGTCGAATTCCAAAGTTCCGGCTCGTTATCGAGGCTCACAAACGTTGGAAGCGAGGCGCTCGCGCCAAAAATATTCTTTCCAGCAAATTTCTGGTCCAGCGCCCACGCAAATTCATCCATATAAGCGGTCGTGTCTGGTGGTGCCAGTGTGAACGACGAACCTTTTTTGTCGGCCACCGGTATGAAGTCAGCTAAATTCGGAAAGGGCGGTTGCACTTTCACTAGTGCCGTGTCTTTCGAAACATACCCTTGCAGTTGCAGTGTCACAAGGCTCGCAAGCCCCGCCTGTTGATCCGCCGCAATAATCGTTCGCACCGCTTCCGCAGGTATGCCCGCGTTACAAGTTCCATTGCATAGGTAATCGTCCGTCTCATAGAAATAATCGCTGCCGGCGTTCGAACCGTTGGTAATCCAGTTGTACGCCGTCCATCGGTTTCCGCCCGCACGGTCCATTGTCAAAAGCGCCGGCGCATTCGCGTTGCCGCCATAAAAATTCGTTCCATATATGTACGGCGAAATCGGTTTTGTCACGGCCGGGTTCACCGTAATCGTCACATTCGCCGCCACCGCCGCGGGCGTGGCGTTCGCCTCCGGCGAATTTCCGCTCTCCGTCGCCCCATTCAATGCCGTCACAACGTAATAGTATTTCGTCCCGTTCGTCACCCCGGTATCGGTAAAAGCATTGGTCGTAGTCGCCGCGAGTTGTGTTTCCGCGCCGACGGTCGTCGAGCGTTTCACGTCATAACTCGTCGCCGCCGGAACCGCCGTCCAGGTCAGTGCAACTTCCGTATCGCCCGGCGTCGCCGTCAATGCCGAAGGCGCCGCGAGCGATGGAATGGCAGGCGTCGCGCTCACCTCGTTCGAATCCGCGCTCGCGCCATAAGAGTTGTACGCCGCCACCACGTAAAAATATTTTGTCCCGTTCGCCACCGAAGTGTCGCCATACGTCGTTCCCGCTTGCGCGGCAATCTGCGTCTCCGCGCCGCTCGTTGTCGAGCGCTTCACGTAATAGCCCGTCGCCCCCGCGCTCGCGTTCCACGTCAGATTCACCTGCGCGTTCGCCGCCGCCGCTGCCAGCCCGGTTACGATTGCCGGCGCGGACCCCCCGCCGCCTCCGCCCGTTCCCCCGCTGCCATATCCGCCGCACCCGGCGAATCCGACGGGCAGCAAAACGGCAACGAGCAAATTTCCAATCGTCGAAAATGGTTTGAAAAACTTCATGGCCTCTTCCTTATCGGGAAGAATGGAGTTCGGGCGGCGTTCCCTAGACTACTTCGTCGGTGGCCAATTCGCATACTGGCCTTTCGGCCAGAATTCGGGCGTGCGCTCCGCCGCGCGTTCCTCTCCATCCGGCGTCGAATTCGTTACACTGTTCGAGTAATCCCATGCGCTTCGATCTCATCACGATTTTTCCGGAGTTCTTCGCTGGCCCGCTCGACCACGGCATTTTGCGCCGCGCTCGCGAAACCGGCCTCGTGCAGATTCACGTGCAAGACTTGCGAGAATTTACCAGGGATCGCCATCGTACGGTAGACGATCGTCCCTTCGGCGGTGGCGAAGGCATGGTCCTCAAGCCCGAGCCTCTTTTTCAGGCCGTCGAATCGCTCCTCGGCCATTCTGTCGGTGACGCCGCACAAAAAAATCCCCTCGTCGAAAAAACCTCCATCATTCTTCTCTCGGCCGCCGGAAAACGATTTACGCAAGACACCGCTCGCCGTCTCGCGCAACAGCATCGCCTCGTTCTGATTTGCGGCCGCTACGAAGGCGTTGACGAACGCGTTGCCGAGCATCTCGCCTCCGACGAAATGTCGATCGGCGATTTCGTCCTCAGCGGCGGCGAACTTCCCGCTGCACTCATCGTTGACGCCGTCACCCGTCTTCTCCCCGGCGCCCTCGGCAACGAAGCCTCTTCTCAAAACGAATCCTTCTCGTCAATTTCCGGCTCGTCAATTTCCGGCGGCGATTTTTTGAACGAACGCCAATCAAGCGTGAAAGTTTCTTCCTCCGGTCACAAGTCACTAGTCACCAATCACTCTCTTCTCGACTTCCCTCACTACACGCGTCCCGCCGATTTCCGCGGCTGGGCCGTACCCGAAATCCTCATTGGCGGCAATCACGCGGAAGTCGCCAAATGGCGCCGCCAGCAAGCCATCCAGAAGACTCGCCGCAATCGTCCCGACCTCCTCCCATCGGAATAAATCACGCGATATACTGGTTCTCTCTATTAACGGGCAATAGCGTCCATTCAAGTTCAGTTCGCCACGAGGGGATTCATAGCCGCCATGGGACAAACCGCCGCACTCAAAAAACCGATCGCCGTTTTTTACGAACAGCAAAGCTGGTTCGTGCCGCTTTTCCATCAACTCGACGCCCGCGGCGCAAACTGGCTCCGCGTCGACGCGCGCAATCATCAATACGATCCCGGAGCGCCGGCCGAATATTCGCTGCTCTTCAATCGCATGAGTCCCTCCGCCTGGCAACGCGGCAACGGCCACGGCATCTTCTACACTCTCAACTATCTAAAGCATCTCGAGGCAAAAGGCGTCCGCGTCGTCAATGGCTCACGCGCCTTCACTCACGAAATCTCCAAAGCCATCCAGCTCAGCAATCTCGATTCGCTCGGTCTCGATTATCCAAAAGCGCGCGTCGTCAATCAGCCATCGCAAGTCATGGAAGCCGCCGAAGCCATCGGCTATCCGCTCGTCGTGAAGCCAAACATCGGCGGCAGCGGCGCCGGAATCGAGCGCTTCGATTCGCCCGATCAGCTCCAGAAAGCCGTCGCGGAAAATCGCCTCAGCTTTGGCATGGATCAAACCGCTCTCGTCCAGGAATGTTTCACGCCGCGCGATGGCATCATCACCCGCGTCGAAGTCCTTGGCGGAAAATTTCTTTACGCCATCCGCATCCGCACCGCGGGAAAAACCTACAATCTTTGCCCGGGCGACATCTGCCAAAGCACCGCCGGCGACGAACTCGAACGCCGCCCCGGCTGCCCCATCGACGCGCCAAGAAACGGCCTTGCCGTCGAAGCCTACGACCCTCCGCGCGAAGTCGTCTCCGCCGTCGAGCGCATCATGCATCTCGGCGGCGTCGAAGTCGGCGGCGTCGAATACGTCATCGACGATGCCACCGGCCGCCTCCTTTATTACGACGTCAACGCCCTCTCCAATTTCGTCGCCGATCCCGAGCGCGTCATCGGCTTCAATCCGTACGCGCGCCTCGCCGATTTTCTTATCGCCGGCGCCCACGCCAATGAACAGCAGTTCACGTCGTCTCATCTCGCCGGAGCGGCCCGATGAGGTTCGGCTACTGGCTTCCCGTTTTCGGCGGCTGGCTGCGCAATGTTCCCGACGAAAACATGGAAGCGTCCTGGTCGTACGTAAAGCGCCTCGCGCAGCGCAGCGAACAGATCGGCTTCGACCTCACTCTGATCGCCGAATTAAATCTCAACGACATCAAAGGTGTTAACGCGCCTTCTCTCGACGCCTGGTCCACCGCCGCCGCGCTCGCCGCCGTCACCGAACGCATCGAGCTTATGGTCGCCGTCCGTCCCACGTTTCACCAGCCCGCTTTGCTCGCCAAACAAGCCGCCAATATCGATCGCATCAGCAACGGCCGCCTCACTCTCAACGTCGTCTCCTCCTGGTGGGCCTCGGAAGCGCACAAATACGGCGTCGGTTTCGAACAGCACGACGATCGTTACGCCCGCACCGGCGAATGGCTCGACGTCATCGACGGCGTTTGGAAACAAGATAATTTTTCGTACGCAGGCAAGTATTACCGCGTTGAAGACAACGTCCTTCAGCCCAAACCCGTTTCGAGTCCGCGCCCCACTCTCTACGCCGGCGGCGAATCTCCCGCCGCAAAAGAACTCATCGCCGCCAAATGCGACGCCTATCTTATGCACGGCGATCCGCCCCAGCGCGTCGCGGAAAAAATTGCCGATCTCAGCCAGCGCCGCGCGCCGCACAATTCCGTGCCGCTCAAATTCGGCGTCGCCGGCTACGCCATCGTCCGCGAAACCGAAAAAGAGGCCCAGGACGAAGTTCGCCGCATCACGGACGTCCAGCAATCCGCCGCCGGTTATGCCAATTACCAGCAATGGCTCGCCGGCACGCAGCTCGAACAGCGCGTCTCCCTCGAAGACTACTCAGTTTCGAATCGCGGCCTCCGCTCCGGCCTCGTCGGCACCGCCGAACAAGTCTCCGAACGCCTCCACCAATTCGAAAAAGCCGGCGTCGACCTCGTCCTCCTCCAATTCAGCCCCCAACTCGAAGAAATGGAACGCTTCGCCTCCGCCGTGATTGGCCGAAAGTCTCAGGCAGTCCACGGTTCATAGCAAGCTTTGAAAATGCATGAAGAAAGAGATCACAGAGCGGCGCGGAATTGGCTGGCAGACTAGGCTTGCAAGCACTGCAATCGGGGTTTTTCTCTGCCTATATGGCTATGCAAAAGTTAAACAAGGCCTCTGGTTTTATAGAAACTATAGAAACGAAGATGTTCCCGCTCTTTTCGTAGTTGGATTAGGAATTCTTACTATACTTTTCGCCATTTTACCGTGGAGCTGCATCGGATTTTTGTGGGAGGGGCCAAGTAAAAAGCGTCGTTTTCGGTGAAAACCGAATTTTAATCGGTCTAGGAAATTTGGCACTTTTCCCGTATAATTGCAGTTTGTCTTACAAGAGCTGGCCCCGCCTGAGTGGGTCTGCAGGGAATAAAGAACATGCATCCGGTAATTCGTAAGCTTCATGAAGCGCAACTGCGCAAAGATCTCCCCGAGTTCCGTCCGGGCGACACCGTTCGCGTCAATGTCCGCCTCCTTGAAGGCGAAGGCGAAAAGGTCAAGGAACGCATTCAGTCCTTCGAAGGCGTGGTGATTTCCAAAAAGGGCCGCGCCTCCAGCGCCACCTTCACCGTTCGTCGCGTCAGCTTCGGCACCGGCGTCGAGCGCATCTTCCCGCTCCATTCGCCCTCGATCGCGTCCGTCGAAGTCACCGGCAAGGGCAAAGTTCGCCGCGCCCGCCTCTATTACCTCCGCGACCTCAAGGGCAAAGCCGCTCGCATCAAGCGCGCCGCGCGAGAAGAAGCTGCTCCCGCCGCCGCCGAAGCCAAAGCCTAAGTTTCAACCAAATTCTTTTTTGGGAAGGCGCTGCGTCATCGCGTCGCCTTTTTTTTGGGCGACTTCATTTCTTACTTAGCACGACTTCGCAACCGCCACTCACCAATCTGCGTTCACTCTATTTCACCGCGTGCTAGAATTTCGCTCGCATGTCCCGCCTCTGCTCATCCCGTTTTGAGCGAGCCGCGCGCCAGCTCGGCTGGACGCGCATCGCCGGCATTGACGAAGCCGGCCGCGGCGCTCTCTTCGGTCCCGTCGTCGCCGCCGCCGTCATCCTCAATCCCAAGCGCCGCATCGTCGGCCTCGACGATTCCAAAAAAATTCCCGCCGACCGCCGCGCCAGTCTCGCCCTGCGCATTCGCGAACACGCCCTCGCCTGGGCCGTCGCCGAAGTCGATTCCTCGCGCATCGACGCCTGGAACATCTATCAAGCCAGCCGCCAGGCCATGACCACCGCTCTTCAGCAACTCTCCATCGTTCCCGACTATCTCTTAATCGACGCCATGCAGCTCGACGTCCTCATCGAACAAAAATCGCTCATCAAAGGCGACGCGCGCAGCGTCTCCATCGCCGCCGCTTCCATCCTCGCCAAAACGCATCGCGATTCCTGCCTCGATCGCCTTGACGCCGATTTTCCCGGCTACGGCCTCGCGCAACACAAAGGTTACGGCACTCCCGTCCACCTCGAAGCCCTTCGCCGTCTCGGCCCCACTCCGCTTCACCGTTTCTCTTTCGCGCCCGTTCGCGAATCCCTCTGCTGGGCCTCCGGCGCCACGCAAACTCCCTTGCCCCTCGAACTCTAGCCGCCCTTTCCGCCCGCACAGCCCTCCTCTCACGGCTCGCGCAACCTTAATTTTGTCCGAGCGAATCCGCCGCCCAAAATCTTTTTCCCCATCCATCCCATTTTCTGAAACGTTTTCTCCGTTTCCTTCACTCTCTATCTAGTCCCGTCGCAGCCTGGAGTTGTCTTCACATGAGTTGCTCTCAACGCCGAATTTCCATTCTCGCATCGTGCGCCGCCATCGTTCTCGTCTTCGTTCTTTCATTTCCCGCGGGCTGCGGCAACGACGATTTTGCGCGCCCCATCCAGCAATTTCAAAGCGCGTCCGCCGTGGTCATCGGCGCCGCTCGCCAATCTCTCCAGCAAATGAACGACGTCGAGGAAAAATCCGAACTGAACCGCCAAATCTTCGAAGGGGAAGCCTTCGACGAATCCAAAATAAAATCCAAAGACGTCATTTCCGCCGACGAACTCAACGCCCGCGTCAATGCCCTCGATCAACTCACTCGTTACACCTCTGCCTTGGCCGATTTGGCCGCGCTCAAAGCTCCCGCCGCGGTCGCACAGAAATTTCAAGACGTCGGTTCCGGGTTCAAGGCTCTTTCCAAGGATGCGGAGAAACTCCTCGGCGCATCCGGCTCTTTCTTCGACAATCCAAAATTCTCCGGCGCGGTTCAAGTCGCCGCCGCCGGTATCGGCGCCGTCGTCCGTGCCGTCGAGGAACGCCGTTCTCGCCGCGAAATCGAAAAAGAGATTCGCGATCACGATGCGGACGTCAACCTCCTCATCAAACTCGTCGGCGATGAACTCGGCCTCGCGTACCAGCGCCGCAAGCAAGCCGAAAGCGGCGAAGGCGTGTTTCTCACGAATTCGCTCAAGCTCGAGCTTGCAAAACCCAGGGGCGGCGATCCCGTCCTGCGCCTGCTCGTTGGCGATCGTCTCCGCGCATGGCGCAATCGTCAGCCCGCGCTCGCCAATGCAGACCCGAAACCGAGCGTCGACGCCATGCAGAAAGCGCACCAGGCCCTCGTCGCCTACCTCACCGCCGGCAAAAGCCCCAAAAACCTTTCCGAGTTGTTGGCCGCCGCCCAATCCTTTGCCGATCGCGTTCAACCCCTCGGCCAGGCCATCGCGGCCCTCGTCGGCAATTTCTAATCGGCGGTTCTTAAGCTCTCGGAGGACTCCATGCCCACCAAAGTTGAAATGGTCACCCAAATCGGCGATGTTCTCACGCAGATTGACGCGATTCTTTCCGCCCCCAATTTCTCTCCCAGCGATCCGTCGTGGCAACAGCTCTTCGCCCTTCGCAAACATCTCGATGATCAGCAACGCGGTCTCGTTCAGGAAATCATCGAAGACAACACGCCCAGTTTCAACGCCGTCGCCATAGAGCTCGGCAAAGCCGCCGGTTCCTTGGCGCAGGTCGGGCAAGACATCACGAAGATCGGCACAATTCTGGACACCGTTTCTCTGGTCGCTTCGCTCGTCGACAAAGTCTTGAATTTCGTCGCCTAGCCGCCTTCGCGTCGCTTCTCAACAGGTTCTGCTTCTCTTCGCCTTCGTTTCGCTCGTAAATCTCCCGTTTCCCATGGGGATAACTGCCTGTTCACAATCCGCTCCGCCTTCGTTGACTCATCCTCCCCCCGCCTGTAGCGTAAAGAATGTGTTGGCCTTGATCGGCCGCGCGCCGGATGGCCGCTTTTACGGTCATCCCTGCTTTCGCTGTATGCCCAGCCGCGCTGAGACCTAGGAGAAAGTCTCGGAGGGAGTCGCTTCGACTCAACTTCGGAACGTAAGCATGGCCTATAACAAAAGTAAATTCGTCGAATCTGCGCAAAAGCTTTTGAACCAGGGCAAGGTTGCGCAGGCCATCGCCGAATATCAGCAGATCCTCAAGTACGAGCCCAAGGATCAGGTCACCCTCATGACCATCGGCGAACTCTACATTCGCCAGGGCGAAACGTTTCAGGCCATCGATTATTTCGAACGCCTCGCGCAAATCTTCGTCGGCGACGGTTTTCTCACCAAAGCCATCGCCGTTTACAAGCGCATCGCCAAGCTCGCGCCCGAGGAAATTCGTCCTCTCGAACGCCTCGCCGATCTGTACGTCCAGCAGGGGGTCATGAGCGAAGCGCGCCCGCTCTTCCTCCAGCTCGCGGAAATTCATTTAAAAAATAATCGCCAGCCCGAAGCCATCTCCCTCCTCAAAAAACTTCTTCTCGCGGAGCCCGACAACCTTCGCATCCAGATTCGCCTCGCCGATCTGTACCAGGCCATGGGCCAAAATTCCGACGCGATCGAAACCTACGTTTCCGCCGCGCAGCGCGCCCTCGCGCGCGCAGACCACGCCGAGTGCGAAAAACTCGCCGACAAGGCCCTCAAGCTCGATCCCGCAAACGTCGCCGCCATTACCGTCAAAGCCCGTTCGTACTCGGCACAGGGAAATCACGCTCGCGCCGCCGAAGTCTTGAAAGATCTTCCCGGCCTCGAAAAGGGCGGCGAACACGCCGAGTTCCTTCTCGATCTCTACATGAAGTCCGACGATTGGGAAGACGCCACCAGCCTCGCCCTTCGCGTTTTCGAAGCCGACGAAAAAAATTTCACGCTCGCGCAAAAAGTCGCCGAAGCCGAACTCGAAGCCGGCCAGGCCGACCGCGCCATGGCTCTCATTTCCAAATTGCGCATTCCCATGACGGACGGCGGCGAACACGACGTCATCTCCCATCTCCTCACCAGCCTCGCCTCCCACATGCCCGGCCGCATCGAGCCCCGCGAATGGCTTGTGGAAACCTACGGCCGCACCAGCGATTCTTTCCGCCTTCCCGACGCGCTCGCCCAGCTCGGCGACGCTCTCGTCGCCGCCAAGCAGTACCCGCGCGCCAAGGAAATCTTCGAACAGCTCGTCGATCGTCAACCGGAATCCGATGCCGCGAAACGCAAGCTCGACGCCGTCCTGCGCAAAATGGGACTTCTTCCGCCCGACCCGACCGCTCCGGAACCCTTCGAAACTCTTCAAGCGGAACTCTCGAAACCCGACGCGCCCAAAGTTCGTCATGATCTCCCCGCCGGTTTGATCGATTCGGATTCGCGCGCCGCCGGCAGCGCCCCTATTTCCGCCTTCATGGAAGATTCGCCCGACGACGAAACCCAAAAGTTCATCGCTCAGTCGCTCACCGACGTCGACCTCTTCGCCAGTTACGGCCTCACGCAAAAAGCCATCGGCCTCCTCGAGGCGATTCTTCGCCGCGCGCCTCGCCACACTCCCACGCTCGAAAAACTTCTCGATTTTGTCCTCGGCGCCGGCGACGACCGCCGCACCGCCGAACTCGCCGCTCAACTCGAACGCATTCACACCGAACGCGGTGAAGCCTCCGCCGCCGAACGCTTCGGCGAACTCCGCCGCCGCTTTCAGCGCGCCGCCGGTCTTTCCGATGCCGATCTTCTTGCCTCTCCCGCCGCCGCGCCCGAACCGGCTGAAGAATTCGGAGAACCCGAAATTCCCATCGAAGAGCAAGCCGTCGCGCAAATCACACCCGAGGCCGCTCCGCATATGGTGTCGGCCGCGCCCGTCTCTCCCTCTTCTCAGGTTGAAGAAGTCGATCTTTCCGACGAGTGGAGCTCGATGCTCAAGGAAGTCGCGCCCGCGCCTCCCGCCGGCTCCCCCGTCGCATCCCAAAGCCCCACCGAGTTTGAAATCCCCATCGTCATCGACGAGCCCGAACCCGCCCCCACCTCCTTCGAGGATCTGTCGGCCGAACTCGCCGCCGCCACGCCTCCCGCATCCACTGACTCGCAGGACGAGCCGATTGCGATTTCGTTCGATGAACCACAAATCGCCAAAGTCCCGCCGCCTTCGGCCAAAGCCCCCGCTCCTCCGCCACCCCCCGCGGTGCTCGAGCCCGAATTCGAATTGGAGCAGGACTACGAACTCGTCATCACGCCCGAGCCGCTCGTCCCCGCATTCGAACAGAAGCCGCCCGAAGCACCGGTCGCCGCAAAACCCGCTGCTTCGCTTTCCGCCGATCAATTTCTTGCCGACATGGTCAGCGAAATCGATGAACTCGGCATCGACCAGCTCGCTCCCGCTTCCGCGAAGCCTGCCGCCGCCGTTCCCGCCGCACCTCCGCCTCCGCTCAAGAAAACTCCGCCTCCTCCCCCAGCCGCCGCGCCGCCCGCGCAGAGCACCCCGGCCGGGCCGCTCCAGGAAGTCTTCGACGAATTCCGCGCCGAACTCGGCGAAATGAGCGGCGAAGAAGAAGATCTCGAAACCCACTACAATCTCGGCATCGCCTTTCGCGAAATGGGTCTTCTCGAAGAAGCCATCAGCGAATTTCAGAAAGTCGCCAAGGCCACCGATAAGGGCAAGGCTTTTCAGTACGCCATGCAATGCTGCACCCTTCTCGGCCTCGCCTTCATGGAAAAAGGCCAGCCCTCCATCGCCGCCATCTGGTACGAACGCGCCCTCCACACTCCCGGCGTCGACGCGGAATCCATCCTCGCCTTGCGGTATGATTTAGGTGTTGCTCAGGAATCTGCGGGTGACATTGAAGCGGCGCTCAAAAGTTTTTCTCAGGTCTATGCCGGCAATATCGATTATCGCGACGTCGCGGAGCGCATTGCCTCGCTTCAAAAGCCCGCTCGCTGACCGCCGTTTCCGCGGGCACACTGATCTTCGCTCATGAACAAAACGCTTCGCGTCATTCTGATCGTTCTTTGCCTCGAGATGGGCGCCTTCCTTCTCTATCTCCCGTGGACCGATTATTGGGAGCACAACTACTTCCTCGCCCACCTTCCGCAAACTTTGCGAATGTTCCTGCTCCACGCTTCGTTTCGCGGCGTCGTCAGCGGTCTCGGCGTTCTCGATATTCTCGTCGCCATCAGCTTGATTCAACCGAGCTCAGGTCCTTCTCGTGTCCCTCCCCGCACCACGCCCTAATCCCATCGTCTGTTACGTGACGGACCGCCGCAGCCTTCCGCTCGCCGTCTCCTCGGACGCCATTCCCTTGTTGCTCGAAACCGTCGCTTCTGTCGCCGCCGCCGGCGCCGATTGGATTCAATTGCGCGAAAAAGATTTGTGCGGCAGGGAATCGCTCGAATTCGCGCGTTCCGCGCTCGCCGCCGTTCGCGCTCGCGCTCCAAAAACCCGCATCCTCATCAATGACCGTGTCGACGTCGCGCTCGCCGCCGGTGCCGGCGGCGTCCACCTCAGCGAAAACGGCTTTTCCGTTCCCGACGCGCGCCTTCTCGCCGCTCGTTTCGAACGCGACTCCGGCACTCGCCTCGATTTTCTCATCGGCGTTTCTTGCCACTCGCTTGGTTCGGCGCAGGGCGCCGCCCGCGATGGCGCGGACTACATCTATTTCAGCCCCATCTTTCACACGCCTTCGAAAGCCTTTTACGGTCCGCCGCAGGGCATCGAACGCCTTCAGCAAATCTGCCGCGCCGTTTCCATCCCCGTCATCGCCATCGGCGGCATCACGCTCGAAAACGTCGCCTCGTGTTACGCCGCCGGCGCCGCCGGTGTCGCCGCCATTCGCCTTTTTCAGGAAGCTCCGGACCTCCCCTCCGTTTTGCGCGCCCTCCGTTCGCCGTCTTAATCCGCTCCCTGCAGTCTCCGCAGCAGCCGGATCTGCCCCGCATGATAAATATCGTGAAACGCCACTCCGTAGATCAGCCTCGCCGCTTTCTCTCCGCCGCCTCGCTTCAGCGTCTTCCGCACTGCCTCGCGCAATCGCTCGTGTTCGCTTTCCAGAATCTCTTTGTCCGCCTTCCACGCCGCGTCCGTCGCTCGTCCCTTCTCCGGCCGCGTAAAAAAATTGCTCCCCTTCAAAACGAACGATCCGCGCTTCCCGCCTTCCAGAATTCTCCGCACATCGTATTTCCAGTACGCCGCATGCAGCGTCTCTTCCCATATATTGTGCCGTCCCGCCGCCGGCCTCCACGCCGCCTCTTTCGCCGTCACGCCTTCGAGCGCTTGCCGCAAATTCGGCCCGTGCCACGCTTTTTTCCAGTAACCCTCTTCCAGCAACTCCATCAACAACTTGTTCTTCTGCACGGAATCCTCCGAACCGGTCGCGCGAAAGCGCCAGCTTCACTCAGCATTCCCGCTCTGTCAATGGATTCTCCGCGATCGATTCTCGGCACAAGAAAAAATTCCGCGCCAGCCCTCTCGATTGCCTTCGATCGCGCCGCACAATTTTTCGCTCTAGTCGGCAGTCTGCAGATTCCTTCGCGAATCCTTTTTCTGCTGGTACAGCCGGTGATCCGCCGCCTCCAGCAATTCTTGCCCCGTCCGTCCGTCGCTGGGGTACGACGCGATCCCAATGCTCACTCCCAACGGCGGTTCTTCCTCTTCGTTGCACAGGCCTTCTTGGATTCGCTGCGCCACTTGTTCCGCCATCGCCGGGTCTGCATCGATCAGTACCAGCGCGAATTCGTCTCCGCCGTATCGCGCCGCGATATCGATCGCCCGGCAATGGTCTCTCATCGCATTCGCCAGCCGCTTCAACGCCCGGTTCCCCGCCAGGTGCCCGTTCCGGTCGTTGATCTGTTTCAATCCGTCCAGATCGAGCAGCAGCACCGCAAACGTATGGTGCGATCGATCCGCCCGCTTCACTTCCCGCTCCAGCGTCTCCACAAACTCCCGATAATTCCCGAGTCCCGTCAGCGCGTCGTGCGTCGCCTGATACAGCACCTGCTCTTCCGTTCGCTTTCGCTCCGTTATGTCCAGCGCCACGCCCAGGCATCCAATCGTCTCTCCCTCCGGCGAACGCAGCGGCTCCACTTGTATATCCAGCACTCGCTCCTCCCGCGCGTACTCAAATCGCGACCCAATTCCTCGCAGTGCGTCGAAATGCCGCATCACCGGCCCCGCGCCCGATTCCGCGCATCGCAAAAATTCCGGCACCGTCCTTCCCACCAGCTTGCCCGAATCAATCTGCAACAATTCGAATCCCGATCCCCAATTCGAACTGATCCGCAGCTGCCGGTCCGTCGTCCACAACATGACCGGCATCTGTCCCACCAGCAGCTTCAGTTGCTTCTCCGCCGGCGAATCTCTTTCCGTCGGCATCAACGCCCGCGCGCATTCGATCATTCCCAGCACTTTTCCTTTTTCGTCGCGAATCGCCGTCCGCCTCACCGAAACACACACGCAGCTCCCGTCTTTCCGCATCCGTTCCGTCGTTTCGCTTCGCCGTATCTCTCCTCTTCGCAAATCCGCAAGCGTCGCTTCCAGCACCGGCACTTCATAGATCGGCACCACCTGCGCAAGCGATTGTTCTTTCATCTCCTCTTCCGTATACCCGTACAATCTCGTCGCCCCCTGGCTCCACCGCACGATTTTTCCCTCGCGGCACACCTCCACCAATGCGCCTTCAGACGACTCGAGATAGGCTCGCAGCAGCAGTTCGTTCTGCGATCGATCGGGCATGGGCTGTCCGTCTGCTCTGTAACGGGGAAGGCGTTCAGGCGTTTCGTTTTTTCTCCGCGCACGAGAGGCGTGGCGGTCGCTTCGGCTGGGCCAAGCGTATGGCCCAATTTCCGCTAGTCTAACAGCCGCGCTGTCCGTGGCAATTTAATTCTTCGCTCGCACATCCGTCTGGTAACGCACCGTTACGCGCTCAGCCATCTTCCAATCGGCTTCCACGATTCCGTGTGGTCGCAAATCACGCGCAGCGTCGCCGTTATCGGAATCGCCAGCACCAGCCCCATTCCGCCCCACACCCATCCCCAAAAAAGCAGCGCGATCGTAATCGCCACCGCATTCAATCTCACTTTTCTTCCCACAATTTGCGGCCCAATCAAATTCAGCGCAAACACGTGTATTCCCGTCAGCCCGCCCGCGATCACCACAAACCATCCCACCGTTTGCCATTTCGCCAGCGCCAGCACAAACGCCGGCAGCCACGCCAGCACCGCGCCAATATACGGCACCATGTTCAATATTCCCGAAACCGCTCCCGTTAACACCGGATACTCCAGCCCCAGCGCCCAGAAAAACAAACTGCTCATCGCCACCACCAGCAGCGTCAGCACAATCATCCCCGCCAGGTAATCCCGCAACACTTCCCGCAAATCGTCCAGCGTTTCTTTCACTTGCGTTCGCCGCGACGCCGGAAACAATTGCAGCGTTCCGTGCCACACTTCCCGTTTGCCCGCCAGCATAAAGAACACCAGAAACGGCACAAACGTCACTTCCAATATCAGCGCATACAGCGACCCGATGCTCCGCAGAATCATTCCGTGCGCCCAGCCGGATTCCGCGTTCGTCACGCGCGTCACTCCCGGCGTTGGCGCCGGCCCGATTTCCGATACTTGCCCTTCAATCCGCGAAATTCTCGCTTCCACCGCCGTCGCCGCTTTCTTGATCACTTCTTCGTACTTCGGCCAGTTGTCCGCGAAATCCGATGTCCGCATCCACATCGCATACCCGACCGCCACCAGCACCGCGCACAGCAGCAGCACCGTCACCATCGCCCCGATCGTCCGCGGAATTCTCACCCGCTCCAGCAGCTCCACCAGCGGGTCCAGGCAATAGGCCAGCAGAATCGAAAGCACCAGCGTGATCACCACTCCTTGCGCGTAGTACGCAAAAAGCAGCAGGATTCCTCCCGCAATCACGCGCAGGCTGAACGTCGAACTCCTCAGCCGCACAAATTCACGTTCTTTGTTTGTCGGTTGTGTTTCGCTCACTTCCCGCCACTCCCCGTTCGCTACACGGTAGCATATCCGCCCTGCCCCTCTCCGGCTCTCCTCCGTCGCTGTGCTAAACTTTTGTGCGGCCCGCGCCCACCGGCCTCTCACTCTATGCCTAGACAATTTTTTGGTACCGACGGTATCCGCGGCGTTCCCGGAACTCCTCCTCTCGACGACGCAACGCTCTTCGCCGTCGGCCTTTCCGTCGCCGAATTTCTCCATCGCGACCACGCTTCGCCTCACGCCCTCATCGGCACCGACACCCGCGAATCCGGCCAGCACATCGCCTCCGTCGTCGCCGCCGGTCTCATCGAGGGCGGCGCTTCCGTTTCCTTCGCCGGCGTCCTCACCACTCCCGGCGTCGCCTGCCTCGTCCGCCAAAATGATTTCCACGTCGGCGTCGTCGTCTCCGCCTCGCACAATCCGTATCAAGACAACGGCGTAAAACTTTTCTCTCACGAAGGCATGAAGTTTCCCGACTCCGTCGAAGAAGCAATCGAAGCCGGAATCCTCAAGCACCGCACCGAAAAAATTTCATTCGCTCTTCCCACTCTCCGTCCGGATAATTCCCTCCATCATCAATATCTCGATTTTCTTCGCGGCCGCGTTATTTCCGGCGCGCCGCTCAATCGTCTTCGCATCGTGCTCGATTGCGCCAATGGCTCCGCCTTCGAGCTCGGCCCCGAGCTTTTCTCCTCCCTCGGCTGCGACATCGTCGCAATCGGCGCCGCACCCGACGGCCGCAACATCAACGCCGGCTGCGGCTCGCTTCATCTCGAAAAATTGCAGCAGCGCGTTCCCGCCGAACGCGCCGCCTTTGGCGTCGCCTTCGATGGCGATGCCGATCGCGCCCTCTTCGTTTCCGCAAACGGCTCCGTCGTCAACGGCGACGGCGTTCTTCTCGCCGTCGCGCGTTATCTCAAATCGCAAAATAAATTGCCCGGCAATCGCGTCGTCGCCACGTCCATGTCCAATCTCGGCCTTGAACGCATCCTCGCCGGAGAAAATATCTCTCTCGCCCGCACCAATGTCGGCGATCGTTACGTCCTCGAAGAAATGCTCAAAAGCGGCAACGTTCTCGGCGGCGAACAATCTGGCCACGTCATTTTTCTCGAAGACTCTCCCGCCGGCGACGGCCTTCTCACCGCCGTCAAAATCGCTTCTCTCGTCGCCCTCCAGGGCAGCCTCGATTCCCTCGTCTCCGGTTTCAAGGACTATCCCCAGACCATCGTCAACGTGAAGGTCAAATCCAAGCCGCCGCTCGAATCTCTTCCCGAAGTCGTCAGAGCCCTTTCCGAAGCCAACGCCTCCCTCGGAGAAAACGGCCGCATCGTCCTCCGATATTCCGGCACCGAGCAACTCGCCCGCGTCATGGTCGAAGCCGAACACGATGCCGACGTCCAGCGCTTCTCCCATTCCATCGCCTCCGCCCTCCGCTCCTCCATCGGCGCCTGATCCTCGTTCCTGTTTTCGCCTTTGTAGGGCCGGCTTTCCGAAGCCGGCCTCTTCGATCTCAATTTCCACCCAACTCAGTCCATTCTCCGCGGCTGTTGTAGGGCCGGCTTTCCGAAGCCGGCCTCTTCGAAGTAAGCATCTCGCACCAACATCAACGTTCTAGCGTTGTTGTAGCGGCCGCCTTCCGAGGCGGGCGCATTTTCGCTACGCCAGCGTAGCGCCATCCCTTTCGCGTATTTTATGTCCAGGTGGTTTTTACCTGGATGGCTGGCCTCTTCGATCTCAATTTCCACCCAACTCAGTCCGTTCTCCTCGGCAGTTGTAGGGCCGGCTTTCCGAAGCCGGCCTCTTCGAAGTAAGCATCTCGCACCAACAGCAACGTTCAAGCGTTGTTGTAGCGGCCGCCTTCCGAGGCGGGCGCATTTTCCCAAATCCGCTCCCGCATTTCCCCTGCAAGATTTTCCTTCTCCCCCGTTCTAACCCCAGCCACAAGGAGGCAAAACTCATGAACCGTCTCTCGCAATTCATCGCCGACTCTCTTAATTCTCTTTCTCGCGCCCGTCGTCAATTCGCATTTATCGCCGCCGTCGTTCTCGTCATCGGCCTGCTCACCGTCCTCACCGCGAATCGCTCTGCAAACAGGATCGCGCGGCAGCAGAATCCCGCACCCACATCCGTCATTCCCGAAACGCTGCTCCCTTCGAACGGCATACCCGATTCCGACGACGACCTCAAACGCAAAACCGACGTCGCCCAATCGCTCGTCGCCGGCTCTCTCCAACGAACCGACTATCTTCCAACGCCACCTTCCGAACCGCGCATCGCTTATTCCGCCGATCTCGGCGTCATCACCGGCGATTTCCTCCGCGCCCGCTCCTCCATGGAAGAAATTCTCGATCGCCATCGCGGCTACGCCGCGCGCTTGCGCATGCTCGGTCACCCGGCAGGCAGCTCGCTTTCCGCAACGCTCAAAGTTCCCGCATCCGAATATTCCTCCACTCTCACCGACCTCAAATCCATCGGCGACGTTCAACAGGACGACGAAGCCGCCGACGAAATCGTTCAGCAGCATGGCGATCTCGAAGCGCGCTTGCAAAACGCAAAAAATAACGAACGCCGCCTGCAGGAGTTACTCAAAAACAGCGACGACAAATCCATCGATGTCGACTACGTCCGGCGCCAGCTCATCGCCCTGCACGCCGAAATCGTTCGCATGGAACTCGAGCGCCACAACGTCGATAGTCGCGTCGTTTTCTCGAACATTCATTTCTCTCTCCGTGAAGTCCGTGAAACGCCCGCCGAAACCCTCTCCGCGCAACTCCGCCACGCCGCCGGCTCCGGCCTTACGGACCTGCTCGGCAGCCTTTCCGCTCTTCTCATTTTTCTCATGAGCTACGGCCCCTCCTTCCTCCTCTGGACCGCCGTTCTCTTTTTCCCGGCCCGCTACCTCTGGCGCCGTTCTCGCGCAGCCAATACTGCGCCCGCGGCGATTTAGCGCCCCACCGTCGGTTTGTATTGTGTAGGTGAGGGGCTTCAGCCCCGTTGCGCTTAGCTAGGTCGGTCAACCTAGGGGCACGATATCGAAGTTTCCGTTCAGTTGCCGGAATTACCTATCCAGTGCACAGTCAATGGATTCGTGCCCTACTCAACTCCAAAATCCGTCACCCCGACCGAAGCAGCCCGATTTTTTCTCGCGTGCGCCGTCTTTTATTGTTTAGATGTACGTCGGGCTGCACATCGAAGGAGCCTCGGCTCGCTCGCGCCAATTTCTACCGAGTGGAAAACAATCGCTTTCCCTGACGGAACTTTCTCCCCTCTCGCGCCATTACAGTTAGTAGGCGCGAGAGGGAGCATTCCCTGCTTCCGATTTCTCTATGAGCAGAGAGCCACAATCCGCGGCAAGTCAAACCGACGAGCAACTCATGCTCGCTTTCTCTCACGGCGATCCCGCCGCCTTCGACGAACTTTTTGCGCGCTATCATCAGCGTATCTTCGCTTTTATCCGCCGCCGCTCGCCGGACCGGACTCGCGCCGAGGAACTCACACAGGAAACGTTTCTCGCCTTGATCCGCGCCGCAAGTCGCTATGAGCCTCGCGCTCTCTTTCGCACTTACTTGTACGCGATTGCTTTCAAAGTCCTCCGCGCCGATCGCCGCAAAACAGCATTTCGCTCCTTCTTCTTTGGTTCCAACCTCAAATCCGAATTCGCCGTGGACGCATCCGGAAACAACCACGAAATTCTCTGGCTCCGTCAGGGCCTCTCGCGCCTCGACCCCGTCGATCGCGAAATGTTGCTCCTTCGCGAATTCGAGCAGCTCACCTATCTTGAAATCGCGGATCTGCTGAAGCTGCCCTTGAACACCGTCCGCTCACGTCTCTTTCGCGCCCGCCTTGCCCTCCGCGAACATTTGGAGCCGGCCCCAGCTTCCGATTCCGTTCCCCTCGGAGAACTTTCATGAACACACATCCATGCGACCCCGAAACCGTTATGGCCTATCTCGATGGCGAACTTCCGGCGTCTCGCGCAGAAGAAGTTCGCCATCACGTTGCGAATTGCCGGCAGTGCATCGAAACAATCTCATCGCTTCGTCGAGTTTCTTCGGCTCTTAACAAGTGGACTGTTCCCGACGCGCCAAGTAGCGCCGGTTATCATGAAAAACTCTCGCAGACCGCCAACAGCTTCAGCAGGAGGGCTTTTATGCCGTTTTATCGGTTTTTTCCGTCATTCCGAATTCGATACGTCGTTGCCGTTTGTCTTCTGCTGCTGGGCGCGACCATCTGGACCCAACTCAGTCCGTCTCGTATCACGCTCGCGCAAGATGCTCTACAGGCCAAGTTGGTGAAAGAGTCTTCGCCCGATCCTCGCTACCCCGAGGAAGCTCGGAAAAAAGGTCTGCAAGGCGTCGTCAAACTCCACATCCTTGTCGCCAAAGATGGCTCAGTCAAAAAACTATCGGTCGTTTCGGGTGATCCGATTCTTGCAAAAGCTTCCCTGGACACCGTGCGCCGCTGGAAATACCAACCCACCTTTTCTACCGGTAAGCCCGTCGAAGTGGAATCGGATGTGGAGATTACCTTTATAATCTATCCGTGAGCCCTTCGGCCACTCTACCTTCGAGATTTAGCCAGCACCGCCACCTATCACTCCCAAAGACTGGAGCATCTCCCCACCCTTTCTGTGGGATTTTGTAGAACTAAGTATCCGCCACCCCTCATCACCCCATGTAACATCTCACTAACTCTCACGTTTTCAATTCACTGGGTGAATCTTTCAATTTTTCCGCACACTGGCACACCAAGTGCTCTCTTCTACTGCAACTTATAAAATATTGGCTTCCCGGGGTGGCCGGAACCCAACCTCGACTGGGTCCGGTTTTGGGGGGTCGATTAAGAAAAGGGGGCTTGCACCAGCCCCCTTTTTATTTTGTCCAAACACTCTTCCTTCGCACTAATCTCTCGATGCCGTTCCCAAGGCTAGCTACCGGTGACCCTTGTCACGGCCGCCGCCCACCACCATTCGGCGGCCCCTCGAACCCCACTCTCGTAATTCTCGCTGATTTCTTCAATCCTGCCGAGCGTGACCCACTCCACGAGCCCGGCAGCGCAAGCTACGTATAGCTGTATGGTTTCAGGCGCGCTGAAAGAAGCATCTTCGTGCAGCGCACAATGAAGATGCCAACGCCGATCTCGCGGCGCTTGGGCTTTGTCATTTTGCTCCGCACAGTCTGGCACCGTCCAGCGGCTTACCGTTGCTGCGTTGGAAAGTTAAAAGACCTCGGGACTCGTGGTCCCAGTCGACCGAAACCGTGCCGAAATCGCCTTCCATTGTCGTGGGTGAGTTCTTGAAGATGTAGTTCACGTGGAACGGGTATTTGTATTCCTTGAGGGTGAACGTGTGGATGTTGTCCCGCCAGTTACCCTTCAGCATGACTTGATACTTGCCGGGAATTCCGACCCGCTCGATCTCTAGCTTCAGCTTCTCGCCCTTCTGCGTCGTCACGGAGACATGCCTGTGGTCGAGCGCAGAGAGCGTCCAGCGCATCACGGCTGGCTGTTCCAGATTGCACGCGGCAACGTCCCACGTGCCGTACAGCTCCTTCACGTCATCGTTCAAATAGCCGTCCTCAGAGTGTGCTTCCGTCCAGGGAAATTGCGTCGAAAACTTGAGAGATGCCGCCATCTCGTCAACAGTTTTTTCCAGATTGCCCGCCAGATCGCTGGGCATCGCCACTTCCACGACCACGTAGAGCGGCTTGGTAAGATCGTCGGCCGTAGTCTGCGCCGGAATCAGGTAATAGAAGCCCCGTGCCGCTTTCTTGGCCTCTGGCACGTCCCACACTTCGGTGAAGTTGAAATCCCGTGTGACCTTCACACCGGTCTTTCCATCTTTGGTCGTGAACTGGCTTTGCGTTGTCACGCCACCCATGGGCTTGTGATTGTCATCGTAGTCGGGAGTCACGGCCCTCTTCAGCGCAAGGTTGTAATCGAAAAGTTTAGTGCCCTTGGCGATTTTGAACGGTTCGTCCCCGGTTTCACAGTGAACGCTGAACCAGGAAAGTTTGTCTTCTTGGCGCAGGCTCATCTTTGGCGTCCATTCTCCGCTCTGTACTTTGCTTACTCCGGCTTTCCAGACCTTTGGATCAAATTCCACATTCGCGCAGGCACGCGTGTCCTCGTCCGCCCAGTAAATCTGCGGGCTGGGCAAATCGGCTGAGACCCACGTCGCATTTTCTTCCGCCTTCGCCTTTGCTGCTACCTTGGCGGCAATTTGCTTGTCCACCCTCGAGCTGTATAACGCCACGTCGATGTAGGAAACAACGAAAGCGACAACGATCAATCCTGCCACTCCGATCAGAACCTTCTTTCCCGTGCTCATTACGCGTCCGCTCCCAATGTTAGTAGCTTTCTCAGCCTGCCACGGCCTCTTGCCGGCTGCGACTTGGATGTTCCTGCCGAGTTTCCCATCCTCGCCGCAGCTTCCTCCTGCGATTGTCCAAACACTTTAGTCCAGACGAATACTTTTCGATAGCCCTCGGGCGCTTGCGCCCGCACCCGTTGAATTGCAATGCAATCAATCGTTCCTGCTGCCGGCGAATAAGGAGCCGGAATGTCGAAAGGCGAGTTTTCTTGCAACCGGGAATTCGCAACTGTCGAATCCGATGACTCCACAAAAAATGAGCCGCCAGTGGGGGCACTGGCGGCTCGGGCGTGGGGGATGGAGGGCACTACACTGGAGCTCAATCTCTTGCGCTTCGACTCCGCACTTCCTGGCGCACCGGTTCCTTGCCCGCGCTCAACACCACCAGCACCGCGCCGATCGCAAGAATTGCCAGGAGCATCTCTTCTTTCTCCAACTACTCCTTCTTCCAACTCCGCGAGTTTGCTTCCCGCACCCGGTTCCGTCACTAGCCCGCTCGGTTCATTTCGACCGGTACTCGCCGCAACCGCTCGTTTTTCTTTTTCTAGTACCGCGGTACCACCTTCCGCCGTAAAGCTTTCTCGTCGTTTTGCCGATATCCCTTACGGCCCCGTAGGCGGCCCTATATGGCGGGTGTGCGCAGAAGCGGTCGCATTGCAAAGCAAGTCCCCATCGTCCTTCTTGGCACGGACACTTCCGGCCGCGTCTTTTCCGAGGAAACGCATACCCTCGTCCTCAGCCGCCACGGCGCGGGCATTCTCTCCCGCAATAAGTTCGCTCCCGACGAAGTTCTGACCATGCGCGAAGCCGATTCCGGCCGCGAAGCCGACATCCGCCTCGTTGGCCGCTTGGGCGAAGAACCTGGCGGCAACGTTTACGGCGTCACTTTCTGCGACCCTAATCTGGATTTCTGGAAAATTGAATTTCCGCCGCCGCCCGAGCCCGTCATTGAGCATCCCGGCGTCGATCTTGAATGCTGCTTCTGCAACGAACGCGCCCACGTCCGGCAAACGGAAATCGAATCGGACGTCCTTATCACCAGCCAGACCGTCCTGCGTTATTGCCAATCCTGCGGACTGACCACCGCCTGGAAAAAATCCACCGGCTCGCCGCCTGCGCCTCGCCCCAAGCCCGCGCCGGTTCCGGACCCGCCGCGTGAGTCCCTTCCAGCCCTCGCTGCGCTTCCCCCCACTTTTCTTGCCGCACCCGCCGCGCCAAAATCCGCTTACGCCGCCTCCAACATCCTCGATGATTTTGTTTCCTCCGCCGAACTTCCGCCGGTGCCCGCCGCCATTGCCGTCGCCGTCAAAGAAGCGCCGCCTTTGCCGACCGCACCTTCGCAACCCAAATTCGCCGCGGGCGGCAAGGTCAATCTCCGCCGCCACGTGCGCACTCGCGTCCACTTCACCGCCTGCGTCCGCCTGAGCCTCACGAGCGAAGACATCGTGGAGTGCGACAACGTTTCCAAAGGCGGCCTCTCGTTCCGCAGCCTGAAGCGATACGACGAAAACGCCGCCATCGAAGTCGCCGTTCCGTATTACCCCGGCCAGCCTTCGCTGTTCGTCCGCGCCCGCATCGTTCGCGTGGAAGAACTTCCCGCACTCCACGTTTTCCGATATGGCGTTGCCTACGCCTGATTTCGCGGCTCTTCCGCAACCGCCCTCTTTTTGCTCCCGCTACCCCATCTCCGCGCCTTGAACGACTATCGCCCGCTTTCTCCGGTATTTCCCCTAGTCACAATTCATTAACACACCCGATTGGCCCGCGGTTCCTTTCGCGTTTTACTAACGCACGAAAGGTGAGTCCCATGAATTCCGTGAAGAAGATCTATTTCGCCGTTGCATCTACTCTCTTGCTTGGGGCGACTTGTTTCGCCTCCTCGATCGCTCCCGGCGCGCATTGCCCCGGTCCGAAATGCGTTTTGGCGCCGGTACAGACCGCGAGTTCGTCCACGCTGCTCAGCTCCACGACGACTTCGGTCGCTTCCACGACGACCTCGACGACGAGCCTCACTTCGACCTTAAGCACCGCGGCCAATCTACTTTCTCCGACCACCACGACGACGACGACCGCCTCGCCGTCCACTACGACAACGACGGGCTCGTCCCTCACCATCAACCCTACCGTTCCCGACCTTACATCCAACGTAAATGGCGCCTCTCCTGTCGCCGAGCCTCCCACGCTTTTGCTTCTTTCGGCGGGCTTGCTCATCCTTCCGTTGCTCCGCAAGAGGCGCGCGACGAAAAACGCTCTTCATGTACGTCTTGCCTGACCTGCGACCCCCCTTGCTCTGGAAGCGCAATCGCAACCCAACGCTTCCGGGGCTCTCCCCCGGAGGCCGCGGGACAGAGCCAGTTTTTCCCGGCTCAGCCTGCGGCCTCCCCCTCCGCGCATTCATTTCGCCAAGCAATTGACGCGGGCTAATTGCCCTTCAATTGCCGGGATGGGTGGCGCGCTCAATCCCTTCCGCCGTACGCACCATGATGAGCGCGAGCTCGAGCAGCAGGCGCGTGAGCAGCACCCAGACGAAGAAGGCCGCAATGCCCGCCACGAGCGCCACGAGTCCCTGCGATTGCGTCTGCTGAAAGCCCAACACCACCTGTGCCACGACGGCAACAAATCCGCCGAGCACCGCGATCACATACAGTATCTTGACCAGACGCCGCACCTGCTGCTGCCGGAATCCGAAGTCGACGAGCCCCGCAAAAAAGTTTTTTTCCTGGGACCCCATGAGTTCGGCCATGGTTCCTCCTGAAATTTTTGGATTTTTGTGCGTACCACAGGCTGGGTGCCTTCCCTGTAAGGATACTCCTGCCGCGCCGCTCGCGTGCGCCGGCGTAATGGTACGGGAAGACAGCTTTGGCGAAATGGAAGAGGGGTCCCCTTCCCAAAGGCAAAGAAAGCGGATCGGGACAGGCATGGTTCGTCGGATTTCTGGTTAACCATAATCACCCCCCCTCCCCCTTTTTTTGTAAGTGTTGAAAACAAAGGGACTTTAAGTCCAACGCGCCATAAGTGTTCATTCTAAAGGGGGTTACGGCGCTATTTTTCATAAGTGTTCATTGCAAAGGAGTTAGCGGAAGAAAATTTGGGAGTAGAGGAATGCCCGGGAGGACGAGGACGTCCAGTGAGGGTCCGGCGCGCGCAAAACACAACCCATCTTAGCGCGGCCCGCGTTGCTTGTCAAGCCATATTATCGAATGGGAATCATTCGAATGGACGGGCAAGTGCCGCGTTTTGAGCCGCATGCGCCTTCGTGCACGAAAAGAGGGCGCGCCCTGTGGAAAGAGAGAGATTTGAGATGGCCACGGAGGCACAGAGGACACAGAGGAAGCGAGGGGAATGAGTAAGGCCTCCCGAGGAGCGGGAGCGAGAAACCGGCGCGAAAAAGTAAGGAGATGTGTGTTAAAGTAAGGAAATGGGAGTGGCTATGAAAAAGCGGGCGAAGGTAACGAGCAAAGGACAGGTGACGATTCCCCGGGAAATCCGGCGGAGGCTGGGTGTGCGCGCGGGAGACCGGCTGGAGTTTGAAGAGGATGGGAAAGGAGTTCGCGTGCGCGCGGTGCGTGAAGAGAGCGTTTTTGAAAAATACAGGGGAATCGGCACACCAGGGATCGGGAAAGGGCGCAAGGGAATCCAAAAGTGGCTGCGGGAATTGCGGGGCGAATGACAACTTCGCTCGACACAAACATATTGGTTGCGCTGTGGAATCCGGACGAAGCGCAAAATTTGGCGGTAAAAAAGGCGCTGGTCGAATCGCAAGCAGCGGGAAAACTGCTGATCTGCGGCCCAGTGTACGCGGAGTTGCTTGTGTCGCCGGCGCGGAATGAAGAATTTCTGGACAATTTTTGCGCCCAAGCATTCATATCGGTGGAATGGGAATTGAGCGAGCAAGTTTGGCGCGAAGCGGGGATTGCTTACCAGAAGTACGGAGAGCGGCGAAGGAAGCAAGGGACGAATGGACCGAGGCGCATCCTTGCGGATTTTTTGATTGGGGCGCACGCGATGGTGGGCGGATACCGGTTGCTGACATTGGATGGGCGGTTGTACCGTGCGGCGTTTCCAAAGCTGCGAGTTGCGACGGTTTGAGGAATTCGAGGAAGAACGGGATGGCCACGGAGGCACAGAGGACACAGAGGGAAGGAAGGCGATTAAGGAATTAGCGGTGAGTGCTCCACCGGCGAAGATTCGCGACTATAGCGCGGCGTGGAGCTGTTCGACCGAGATGCCAGCATCGCGTAAGATTCGACGCAAAGTGCCAAAGGCAATTTCGTCGTGCAGTGGCACATGAGCGGTTGCTTGTGGGGATCGGTTGGGTGCCTTAGCCGAACGTGGCTACCGCTTTGGCGGACGGCTTCATAACCAAATTTTCGGAGAGCACTAATGAGTTCTTCGCCCGAAATAACGGGCGTTTTCGGGGTCATCGCGTGACTACGACGCTGCCGATCAAGACGTTTTCGAGGTCGGGTAGCGCCTCGCCGCGGCTCTCCATGTCTTCAAGGCATAGGTCAATCGCTTCGCGAATATTTGCCAGGGCTTCGGACACGGTTTTTCCCTGTGAGTAGCAGCCGGGAAGTGAGGGACAAACGACGACGTAGCCGCCGTATTGCTCGTCTGGTTCGAGGAAGACCTTGAAATCGTGGGTAACCATCCCGGTCATCGTAGCGGAGCGACTATCGTGATGCAAGGAGCAGCTTCTGAGAGCTGCGCATTGGGAATCAGCTGCGCAAACGCAGGGCGTGCGGGAAGAACGGGATGGCCACGGAGGCACGGAGGACGCAGAGGAAAGAGGAAGTCGAGTAAGGAGCTAAACAAGGAAGTGGAGCGCCCTGCCCTTCTCAACGCTTGACATATAACGCTATGCGTACTACGTTTGGCATGTGATTCAAAGCTTTGCGTGCAAAGACACAGAAGAACTCTTCCACTATCAGCATTCAAAAAGATTCCGGGCGTTCGAGCGAATCGCTTTACGGAAATTGCTGCAATTGCACGCGGCTACGGAGTTGCGCATTCTTGCCTCCCCGCCTGGAAATCGCCTGGAAGCGCTGCGGGGAGAAAAAAAAGGGCAACACTCCGTCCGGATCAACGATCAGTGGAGAATCTGCTTTATCTGGCGAGACGGGCATTGTCACGATGTGGAGATTGTGGACTATCACTAGGGGAGAGAGTTGAACATGGGGAAAACAGCAAAGCTGATGGCGCCGGTGCATCCAGGGGAGATTCTGCGCGAGGACTTTATGAAGCCGCTTGGATTGTCGGTGAACAAGCTGGCGCTGGAGCTACACGTGCCGGCGACGCGGATTGGAGAGATCGTGAACGAACGGCGGCGAATTACGGCGGAGACGGCGCTGCGGCTGGCGCGTTATTTCAAGACGAATGCGGAGTTTTGGCTGAACTTGCAGAATTTTTACGATTTGGAATGCGAACGGCGTGCGGGAAAGATGCGTGAGATTGAGCGGCAGGTGCAGCCGGTGGAAGTGGATGCGGCGTAGAGCTGGCTACGGACAGAACGGGATGGCCACCGAGGCACGGAGGACACAGAGGCAGAATTGACAGGTGAGAGAGGCGCGCCTGGACTGAGCCGAAAGACAAACATGGAGAAACTGGACAGAATCACGACGGACGCAGCGCGGATGAATGGCGAGCCGTGTATCCGCAATCTGCGGCTAACGGTGCGGCGAGTGCTCGAGGCCCTGGCAGTATATCCAGACCGTGCTGAGCTGAAGCGGGAATATCCTGAGCTGGAGGACGAAGACATCCGGCAAGCGCTGGCGTTTGGTGGTATTCTAAAGATTGGGTGACGTGAAGATGCGTATTGTGTTAGATTCCAAACCTGCTACCCCTGAAGACGTTGCCGAAATCCTGGGCGTTCCCAAAAGCAGAATGAAGTGGCTGAGGAGTCTCGTCGATGCCCGGCACGCGACTTCCGAAAAAGCCAGAGCACGGAAGTTCGCCAAGAACGGCGCAAAGACCGCGGCCACAAAGGGAAGAAAAACCGTTCGTGCCAAAGGGAAAAAAGTCGCGCACTGAAGTCTTCCTGAACGTCCCTTACGATCCTCAATTTGACAAATTATTTCTGGCCTACATCGCCGGGCTGAGTGCTTATCGAATGGTGCCCCGCGCGACTCTTGAGATAACAGACAGTTCGAGACGCCTCGAAAAGATTTTGACGCTGGAACGGCGCTGCAAATACTCCATTCACGATCTGTCGCGCGTTCAACTCAGCCCTGAGAAGCCACGAACACCCAGGTTTAACATGCCGTTTGAACTCGGGCTGTGTGTTGCGGATGCGAACCGGAAAGGCCGACAGAAACAAAACTGGTTCGTGTTAGAAGCCGAATCGCACCGTCTGAACAAATCACTGAGCGATTTGGACGGAACGGATCCACGAATTCATGGGAACACGGTGCTTGGTGTCCTGAGCAGCTTGGGTAATCTTTTTAGACTACCCGGACGACAGCCAACGGTTCCACAAATGATGAAAATCTATAGGGTCTTAAGAAAAGATCAGCCTTTGATTCTGAAAAAGGCAGGAAGCACTACCCTTTATACGAAAAGGGTTTTTGCAGACGTTTGCTTCGAGGCATCCGAAGAAGCTGAACAAATCGTGGCTGAGTAAAATATGCAGCTAGAGGATGCGGTAGGAGCCGCCGCCGAGGAATTCGAGGAGGCCGAGGTCGCGGAGGACTTGCAGTTGTTGGCGGATTTTGTCGTGGATGTGGTGGTTTTGCGGGTGGAGTTCGGCTAGCTCGTCTGCGCGGTCGTACACTTCGGAAAGTGCGAATTCATTTTTGTTCAGAGAGCGAAGTACGTTTAGGACGTCGAGCGTCCAGCCGCGCTTTTCGATGTTGAGTTTTTCGAGTGGGCGGACTTTCTCGTAGGCTTTCCTGACCATTGCGGGCGAAATGGGCTTACCAAATTCTACGACCGGTATTTTGGCGTCGACTGGGATTCGATCCAAAAGGAAGTAACAACCTACATAACCCTTCCTCACCGCTGAAGGCGAAAGCGCTTTCCGTTTCTCCACACATGATAAAGAAAATGCAAAATGCGGAATTACAAGAACGCTCTCGACAACTAGCTGCGGCACTCTGTAGTGAAGAAGGAACAAATCAGGAGTTTGATCGCCAACGATGGCGCGATGCATTGCTGCATAGGAGCCATCAATGACACGACTTGCAAACCTCTTGGCACTACTCTTTAGCTGGTATCGAGACTTGCATGCTGGGCAGGCAAAATCCGCCGCGTGTGTGCCAGTAGGAAGGGCGTTTATTCTTGGCGATTCGCAGGCCGGACAGAATAGATTGGCCGCACCCCAAGGCTCTGTGGATACGCGAGCACGCTGAGAATTGCTCTTGTAACGATCGATGCCTGAAGTCGGAAGGTAAAGTTCCACGCGGCGATTAGATCATGGGTGATGGAAAGAGAAAAGGAAGATGCCGCCTCAAAAGCTAGCGATTTGAAGAACTCGATCTGCGCGTAGTGCGACGCGCTCTCGTACCGGATCGAGGCTTCACTTTCGGAGAACTAGATTCATGCTTCGCTTAACTAGTCCGCCGAGTGATACGCGTTCCCCTTCTAAGAAAGCTCTCTCCAAGCGAGAGCAGAGTTCGCAAAGCGCGAACATCATTTCGATTTAAAACGCCGTTAAACGTTTCGCAAGGATCGGCGTTCCGTTCGAGCATATGTTTGGTTCGGAAAACTGCCCTTCGCACCGTTTTCTTTTGTAACGCTAGCATTTATGGACCTCCCAATTTGGAATTGTTGCAAGCATAGTGCCGCGACGAGCGTTCGAGTTCTGTATATTCGGAGAGACTGAAACGGCCGTGGAATTCATGCATATCGCTCACCGTCAACAAACACTGTGATTGCCACTCAATGAGAGGAAGTAAGGCGGGTCGGCGAAGACGAGGTCGACGGAGGATTCGGGGATTTGGGCGAGGAGTTCGAGGCAGTCGCCGTGGTAGAGGCGGATGTGGTGCTTGGGGTCGTCGAAGGCGGGCGCGGGGAGGGCGCCCTTCGGTTCGCTCAGGGTAAACGAGTTGGGGGTGAGTTTGGACATGGGAGAAATCGTTTGTCGTTTACCGTTAGGCGTTCACCGTTACGGCCGAGAAAGTCTTCAGTCGTCAGTAGTCAGTTAAAGAAAGAAAAAGCAGATCCCTCGCTTCGCTCGGGATGACAACGGTTCGCTTCGCTACCGAGCGGATCGGATCGTTGATCAGGTTGGCGGGAGTGTCAAGCGAGGCACGAATGATCAAAGAGGAAAAAGGGTGGGCGGATAAGTGCGCGGCTGGACGCTTGACGACTTAAACTTCGTTCGCTCTTGGAAGAAAAATGAATTTGCACTTACCGACATGCACTTCGTGATGAATTTTGTTCGCGATTGGGAACGGAGCTTCCGCTTTTAAGGAGACTGGCACAACTGGAGCAGGGCGGCGGTTGGGCGAGCCCTAAAAAACGAGGGCGGGCGCGCCCGGCCAACTTTGCGGTGAACAGTTGGCACGAATCGCGACCGCCCCTTTTTATTTGCTGCGTGAAAGTTGACGACGAACCGTCAGGCTTTCACTTTTACCGTGACCGGTTCAGAGAGCTTGAACGTCACTGGCGTCTCCGGAGCCAGTTTGATGTCTTTGTGTCCGGTGGCCCATGCAACGGTTGTGCCGGCTGCCGCGCCAACCGGTCCGCCGATCAGCGCACCGGTGCCGCCGCCGGCCAAAGCGCCAATTGCCGCGCCGCCACCGGCTCCGCCGCCGATCCACAACCAATTGCGCTTCTTATGGTCGCGGCCAATGCGAGCGTGGGAAGCGGTGCGGAGGTCGTAGTCCTGGCCTTCGACCGCCACCGATTGCAGGGCGAGCTGCAATCGCGCCCGGCCCATCAGCCTTCCGGAGTGTTTTGCGTCAACGACCAATCCTTCAGCGTGGGCACCCTGAGGGATCACGGTTTTCCCGTCCATCACGACGGGCTCGGAGACCGTTGCCTGAAAGTGGTCTCCCGGATTGCTGCGATTGCTGGAAAGTGACTGATCCAGAGTCACGTGAATCGCAGTGTGTTCCGGCAACGTGACTGGCTCGGAGCGGTTCGGCAAAGTGGTGGCAGCCAGGGTCAAAGCGGCGGCGACCAACACCGAGCCTCCAATCATAAGGTAGTGCCGTTTGGTAAAAAGCATATGCACCTCCCAGGAGATAGGAGGCAGCCTTGCCGCCTTCCGCTGCCCTTGTAAGATATTCCAAATACAGTGGATAGAGATTTTCCGCGCGGCAATTGCCAGCAAAATCTGCAATGTTGCGGCAAATTTGGAGTACTGCAAGTACCAGCGGCGAGCGCGTGCTCGTGCTTAGGAATTTGTCTCCGTGCCGAACAGCTGCCGCGCTTGCAAAATCACTTCATACAAAGCGAGCGGCACAAGCCAACACAGCCAACCCACGCTTGCGGACGCCTCGCCAACATTCGATCCAAGGTGCGCCGTTACGCCGGGCAGCAAATCCGTCATGAAGCGAAACGTCACGAAGGCAAACGCGACGAGGTAGGAGCGAATCATCCACTGTTTGTGCAGCTCGACGCGGCCGCGCACGATCGCGGCCCAGGCAATCCCCGTGGTGAGGATCCACGCCGTGGCGAGCGCCATGAGCGAAATTGCAAAACTGCGCGGCGTTGTGTACACCGCCATCAAAAATGCGCCGGTAATTCCGGCCGCGGCGGCGGCGAGATACACGCGGCCCGTCCAGCGATGAAACGTCATGGCGCGTTGGCGCAATCCCGTCCAAAGCTGAAGCGTGCCGCAGACCAAGGCCAGAACTCCGCCGCTGATGTGCAGAATCAGACGGAAGCGGTGCGGCCAGTAGCCGCCAAACTGTTTCGCGTCAAAACGCAAGAGATACGGCGTGGCGTAATGCCAAAGAAATCGCGCCGCCACCAAGCTGGCGACGACGAGCAACCCGATCGTCACCGCGCGGGAAAAAAGTTTAGTGGACTTCGCGTCGGAAAGCGTTGCGCTGGATGCCACGCTGCACCTCACTTGTCGGATTTTCCCAACGGAAAGGACGGCGAACCGCAATTTGTGATGTGAGTCTCTGAAAAATCCGCGTCGGTGTCAACGGCTTGTGTTACATCTCCGCCTCGCTTGCCAAGCGGACTAACACTTCATTGTTTTGCGTTTCTTGCCGAGGCGCCCCGACTTTTCCATTTTCGCGATGTATTCCAGCGCGAACGGAATCTTGCACTCCGTCTCGCCGACGTCGACGCTCACTTTGCCAATCGCCTTCGCTGCCGCTTTCGCTTCTTTCAAGAGCGGCTTTACGTGGCTGCCGACAGAAATCACAAATCCATTCATCGTGTATTTGACCCGATTTGGCGCGGCAGAGATTTCTTTCACGATTCGCTCGAGGAGCGACGTAATTTCCGCGAGATCCAGTTGTTCGTCAGGGCGCGTTGAAACAATTCCCGCATACGTGAACCAGCCCGAGGCCGCGATCGGTGCCTGATTCGAATCGATCCATTTGAGCGCCAGCTCGCGCGCCGCCGGATTTTCCGTTGCAACCCACGGCACGGTGTATTCGGAAATCATCGGCATGCCGTGCGAAGACGTGGCCCAATCGTTCAGTTCCTTCGCCGTCATTTTCGCGCCGTCCGCCACCAGGCCCGCGAGGTACATTGCCTCCATTTTTCCCGTTGCATACAATTCCATGGCCAGCTTTTGCTGGCCCTTGATCGTTTTTTGGATTTTCTTTAGCTCGGACGTCAGCACGCCGAACGACCTCTCTTTTGGGATTCCGTGCCGTTCATAAATCGCCTGGTAATTTGCTTTTCCTTTCTTCTTCATCTCCGCCAAAATTCCCGCCACATTCGCCATCGTGGACCTCCCGACGTCCTAATAGATTGTTGCCCCAGAGTTTACCCACTAAGCGCTAGCGCGTCACCCGCCCGGCGCTTTTGCGTTACACTGCTCCTTGATGCGCATCATGATTCGCCGCTCGCTCCAATTCGCCCTGACTCTGCTGGCCGGCGCCGCCTTTGCCGCCGGCTGCCACAGCGCGCAGGCCGACGTGAAAAAAACGGCGGCGGCGGCGCGCACGGCGGAGGAGGAAGTTCACAATCTCGTTCGCTTCGTCAAAAATCCCGACCCGGCTCCGGCACTCGGGATCAAGGACCTCGACGGCAGGCCCATTTCGCTCGACGAATTCAAAGGCAAAATCGTTCTGCTGAATTTTTGGGCAACGTGGTGCGGGCCTTGCCGCGCGGAAATTCCCGACCTGATCGAGCTTCAGAACAAATATAAGGATCAATTTACAATCGTCGCGCTGGCGACGGACGAAGACGATGCCGCGTTTGTGAAAAAATTCTCGCAGAAGGCGGGGATCAACTATCGAGTGGGAATGTCCACCGACGAGCTTCGCGCCGCGTACGGCGGAATTCCCGCGCTGCCCACTTCGTTTGTGATCGACGCGCAAGGCCGCGTGGTGCAAAAACACATCGGCCTCAACGATCCGACCATTTACGAACTGGAAGTGCGCGCGCTGCTCGGCCTGCCGTTCGACGGCAAGGTGGACTATTTCAACGACACCGGCCAGGTTTTCCTGAAAAACGCGGAACGCGCCACCGAACTTCCCGGCGTCGATCTTTCGAAATTGACGCCGGCGCAAAAAACGATCGCGCTGCGGCGCTTCAACGCGGAATCCTGCACGTGCGGCTGCAAACTGACGCTGGCGCAATGCCGCGTGAACGATACGGGCTGCCCGGTGAGCAAGCAGATCACGGCGAGAATCGTCTCGGAGCTTTCGCACGCGCCGATCGAATCCGCCGCTCCCGAGAAATGAATCCGAAAATAGTTTTCTTTCTTCTGCTGATCCTTTCGGCAACGGGATTTATTTCGCCGCCGATCGCGCTTTGTGCGGGGATTATTTTCGGGCTCTCGCTGCTCCATCCGTACGCCGCCGACGCGAAGGCGCTCTCGAAATTCCTGCTGCAAGCCTCGATCGTGGCGCTCGGGTTCGGCATGAATCTTCACGAAGTGCTGAAAGCCGGCCGCAGCGGTTTTCTCTATACCGCGATTGGCATCGCCTTCGCGATGCTGGCGGGCCTCGCCATCGGAAAACTTCTCGCGGTCCGCGGCACGACTTCGTATTTGATTTCCACGGGCACGGCGATTTGCGGAGGCAGCGCCATCGCCGCGGTGGGCCCGGTGATTCACGCGAGCGAAGAAGAGATGGCGGTGTCTCTCGGCACGGTTTTTATCCTGAATTCGATCGCGCTTTTTGTTTTTCCGGTGATTGGAAGGTCGCTGGGCCTTTCGCAATCGCAATTTGGATTGTGGTCGGCGCTGGCGATTCACGACACGAGCTCGGTGGTCGGCGCCGCGTCGCGCTACGGCACGGAAGCGCTGATCATCGCGACGACGGTAAAACTGGCGCGCGCGCTTTGGATTGTTCCGCTGGTGTTTTTTACCGCCGTGGTGAAACGCGGAAAATCGAAAATCACGATTCCGTGGTTCATTTTGTTTTTCTTTTTCGCCGCGGTGATCAATACGTATGGGCCGCAAGACGCGGCGCTTTCGCAAAAATTCTTCACGCTGGGAAAACTGGGGCTGACCGCGACGCTTTTTCTGATTGGCACGAGCATCTCTCGCAACACGTTAAAAGAAGTGGGCTGGCGGCCGCTGGCGCAAGGCGTGCTGCTGTGGCTCGTGGTCGGTTCGCTTTCGCTTTATTTCATCCGCATCGGCTGGATTTCCCTTTCCGGAACGTTTTGATTGCGGCGCCGCGCGCGAGAGATTACACTCGCTCATCTTTTGGTGGAGGCACGGCATGAACCGGCGCATGGCAATTCTGGCGGTTGTTCTGATGACGGGCGTGTTTACCGTTTTGAAGGCAGGGTCCAATCCTTTGCCGCAGGCGACACGCAAGGCGATCAATCTTCCCGGCAAAACGATTGCAGCTCCCTTCAGCGACGCGATCCAGGTGGGGAATACGCTTTATCTTGCGGGGCGGATCGGGCTCGACAAGGATGGAAAAGCGCCGGAGAAGATCGAGGACGAAATCAAGCTGCTGCTGGACGGGGAAAAGGACGTTCTGGCGCAGGCCGGAATGACGATGGACGATCTTGTGTACGTGCAGATCTCCTGCACGGATTTGAAGCTTTTCGATACATTCAACCCCATCTACAAAACGTATTTCACCAAGGAGTACCCCGCGCGCGAATTTGTGGGGGCGGCCGCCATCCTGCGAGGCGGACACTTTGAAATGCAAGCGATTGCCGCCAAGCGATAAGACAAGTATTTGACAAGAGCGAGAACGAAACCGGCCGCGGGCGCAAGTGCCCGTGCGATTCGAACCATTGCACGATCCGGGTAGAATCTTCGATCCAGTTCTTTCCCTTCAAGATAATCCATGCCCGACGTGCGCGAATCGCAAGCCGGTTGAGGCGCTTCGTGCGGCACGCACGTAGCGAACTCCTGGTGAGGCAAGAAGCATGGAGGAAGCAGAGGTGGAGTCGTGTCGGTTATATGCCCATATAAGGGCATTAAAGTAGAGACAGTATGTTATCATATGCCCACATACAGGCAGTTGTGATTGCCTGACTTGTCCTGTCTACTGTGTTAACTTGCTTCGATTCAGTTAGTTACGATTAGCTCAAAATTCATCTGATTTGGAGTCTATCCTGCACTATTCGGGCAGCGAAGCGAGTTCACCTATGTTGAGAATCACGACGGAAAAGAAGAAGGGCCGGACAGTCTTAAGTGTCGAGGGACGTTTGTCGGGTCCAAGGGTGCCGACGCTGGAACAGTGCTGGCGAGAACTGCGGTCCAATGAGCCGGACGAGAAGTATCACGTCAATTTGTGCGGGGTGACGTTTATTGACGGGGCGGGAAAGATTTTGCTGAAGGCGATGCACAGCGATGGCGCGCAACTGCTGGCGGAGGGATGTCTGAATCAAGCGATCGTAAACGAAATTGTGGCGGAGCAGAAGACGGGGGCAACGGAAAAGCGCGGAAAGGGGCCGAGCTTTTTCTTTTACGTCGTGTTCTTCGGTCTGCTGGCGGCGACGAAGCCGGGGTTTGCGCAAAACGCGCCGCGGCCCGATGCGGTGAAGCTGACGCTGGAGCAGTCCGTTGCGCTGGCGCTGAAGCAAAACACGACAGCGCAAATTGCGGTGCTGGCGGCGGCGGAAGCGGAGCAAGACAAAAATATTTCGCGCTCGAATCTGATACCGAACGCGAGCTTGCAAGTTGCGGACTCGGTGCACCGGCAGAACATCGAGACCGGCTTCGGAGAAAAGATTCCGGGGATTCCGGAACACACCGGGCCGTTTCAAGTGTTTAACGCGGGCGTGGCGGTGGGAACGCCGATTTTCGATTTGACGCTGTGGCGGCGGTACCAGGCGGCGCGGGAATTG
>Ga0070730_10000069_pt1 | contig 129804 bp, 120 predicted proteins | sample Coa_R1_3_FD_66447 | JGI IMG/M metagenome (GOLD analysis project Ga0070730, IMG submission 66447) | Surface soil microbial communities from Centralia Pennsylvania, which are recovering from an underground coalmine fire - Coalmine... | ecosystem: Environmental > Terrestrial > Soil >... | reverse complement strand
GTTGAAGACGACAGTGCCCGCGCCGGGAGAAGTGGTCATGTTTCCGGCGGCGTCATAGACGTAGCCGGAAGCGGCGATGCGGTTGTTCGCGCCCATGGCGTTGGTGAAATCGAAGCCGCTTTCCTGCGTGCAGCCAGTGTACGAGGAAGAGCTACTGGGACTGAGTTTGAGGAGGTTGCCCCACGGATCGTAGGAGTAATTTTCCGCCCAACATTCCTGTAGGTAATCGGTGTCGCCCGACCAAACGGGCTGATTGGTTCCCGTAGTCCACGCGGAAGAAATGCGATTGAGGGAATCGTAAGAGAAAGATTGCGAGCGGTCGATGTCGACGTTGTTGGCGATAGTGACGACGTTGCCGTTGTTATGGCCGCTGGCGTCGACGAAGGAATAAGAAAGATCCTGAAATGTGCTCGCGATGCCGCTGCTTTGAATTGGGCCTATGGCACAGACGGGCGGAGGAGTTGAGCCCGGAAAAAAATCTCCGGTCTGCGTGCGGGCTGGCTGGAGGCGATTATTGAAGGTCGAAGTGGTGATCCAGTTGTAGTCCCAACTGCCTTGCATGTAACAGAGCGCACCGGACGGCGTGTAGTGAACTAGACCGATGCCGAGGCTGCCGGTGGTGCCGAGAGAGCGGCCCGCCCCGCCCTGCTGATAAGTGATGTAGAAAGGATGAGAGCCGTCGGCGTAAGTGGGAATGCTGAAGGTGTTTAGCGAGCCATCGAGATTATAAGAATACGTGGTGAGTTTGGTGACGCCGCTGGTGATGCGGTTGTCGGAGGTGACGCGGCCCAACGAATCGAAAGACCAAGCTTCGGAGCCGGCGGCATCGCACATGCCGGTACGGCGGCCGATGGGATTTGTGAGAGTTAGAGTTGGAAGAGTGCATCCGGTGGGGGTGGCATTGCCGTCGTAGACGTAGCTGACGGTTGGAGTGGAGCCGTCGTTAAAAGATTTTTGCGTGAGGCGGTTGAGCGCGTCATAGGTGTATGTTGCGACTACGGTGGCCGTGCCGGATTGATTGGGCTTGGGAGAAGTTTTGGTGGAAAGATTTCCGTTGAGGTCATAGGCGTACGAAATGGTGCCGGATTCGGGATTCGCCGCTGTGAGAAGTTGCGAGAGTGAATTGTAGGTAAAGGTCCGCGTGCGCCAGTTTGCGGAATTGGTGTCGTTGCCCTTTTGATTGACGGTCAATAAGTTTCCTAGAACGTCATAAGAATAATCAGTTTCATAATTGAGGCCCGCCGGATCTTCAAATACTTGCGTGAGGCGGCCGAGGCCGTCCGTGACGGACTTGCGAGATTTTCCGGCTTGATCGGTGACCGTCGTGGTGTTGCCGGAGTAGGTCGTGAAAATGGTGTTGGAGGGCTGCGATGTTGGGCAGCCACCTCCCGTGGGAAGAGTGCCGTCGGGAGGAACGACGAGGCAGGTACGGCCGAGGGCGTCGTAGAAGGTTGTTGTTATGCCGTCCGTCGCAGCTGAGGCCGAGCGATGCGGATTCGATTGGGTGCGAATGCGACCGAAGCCATCGTACGTTACGTCCGTGTACGTTGTGCCGTCGGGATCGGTGGTGAGCTGGGTCTGCGTTACGTGGCCGATGCCGTCCGCGATGCTGGTCGTAGAGATACTCAAAGTCGGACTCGCTGTGACCAAGCGCGTCGTTGACACTGAGGGCGTAGGGGCGGCGTCGTTGTATGAGATGGTTGTCTTGCCGCCGTCCGGGTAGTTGACTTGCGTGGGACGAGCGAAGGGGTCGTTGTATTGATAGCTTGTGACCTGATTATTCTCGTCGGTGGAGGAAAGCAACTGGCCATCAGCGTAGCCGTAAGCAAACTTTGAGATGTGCGCGATGCCGTTGAACGCCTGCTTCGTAATCTGCGTTACAAATGCGTTTGTGTTTCCTGGCGCGGTGCCAACCGAGTAGTTGTCAGCGTAGGAGTATTGCGTAGTTCGTCCATTTGCGTCGGTCGCCGAGGTGACTTGGCCAGTTTCGTCGTACGCGTAGTTGGTTGTAGAGTTTCCTGCTGAACAAGTCGGAGTGGCCTGAAGACATAACTTGATGACTCTTGTGATGTTACCGCGAGGTACGCTTGCGCTTGTTCCATAAATAGTTTCGTCGTGGCCCGGGTAGCTGCCTGTCCCGGTTAGCGTTTGCGTTGTAGGAGTAGTACACGGAGTTGTGCTGGTAGTGCCGTCGTAGAAGTAATCCGTTTCGGCCACACGGTTTCCCGAACCGTCAAAGATGACAGACTGGCAGGGTAGGCCTACGAACGAGGTTCCCGGGTTGTTGGGCATGTTGGCGAATGCCTGGTATGTATTTATGGTTTTCCTGGATGGTGAGGTTTGGCCAAAATCGAACTCATCCTTTTCAGCTAGGTAGCCGGGTGCCTGCCAAGTGTATGTGACCTTGGAGGTTTTGCCGTTGTCTAGTGTTGTCTGCTCGCTACTAATCTCCCCTACGGTAAACCATGTTTTGGATATCGTACGAAGCGTATTGCCGTTGTTATCTTTATAAACGATGGACTGCTCAAGTGGAATTTGACTGATGGATTCCGAGAGATATGGTTGAAGGGTATTGCCACCGGTTGGTGAGTATGTATAAACGGTTTGAGAGGTCGTACCTAGGACCAAATCATGCGTGGTTACCGTGGTTTGCTTAGAGGCCCAGCTCGTCGGAGGAGATGTCTCCCAATTAGTCGAGTAAGCAAAATCTTGCTGTTGCGCAACGTTGATTCCATCGAAGCTAACTGACCGGTGCATAACCGCGGGCTTGTCAAATCTCCAATCGCAAATACTGCTAGTAATTGTCTCGGCGTCCGATTGGAGGTTGGATCCCCAGACATAACTTACGTACCCACCGCCTGGGTAAGTGATTTTGCTTAACAGTCCATATGTCGGATCATATTGGAATCTATATTGCTGTCCGTTCGGAAGAGTAATCGCTGTTACTACAGGAATAGAATGTACGTTCGATAAAAAGCTCTCGCAGACGGTGCCCTGGATTATTGGGAACTTATAAGCATTTGGGAAATAAGTGGAAGAAGCGGTTCCCCAGGTCATGGTGTAAGGATTTGTTGTGCCAGAGATTGAAATAGTATTCCCTGTTGTTCCAAAGCCTGAGGATGAAATTGCTGTGCGTCCTAGCGTGTCGGTCAATGAGAATGCGCCACTACAAGAGGTTGCTGTTATCGCTATGGTGTTGCCGTTTCTGTCTTCAATGTTTGATGCTGGGGCTTGAATTGAGCCGTCAGAGGATACGCAGGTTATAGGATTGGCGAACGAAAAGGCATTATTCGAGAGGTCGGAAAGCTGAACGGCTCCTCCTGACCGCAGGTGCGCCGACACAGAATCGTCCCCGTTATTTGGGAAATTACTATAGATGCTGCACGTTGCGACTTGGGAGGATAGATTGTTGGCGATCCCTAATGGATGTCGTCCACCAGCAGAGTCTCGAAAGATATAGCCTGTATTGATTCCGCATGTGCTACCACCGTCTCTAGTTGAATCTAGTTTCTGGATGTTGATGAAGCTGAGCGACGGCAATAGATATGCCCAACCTCCTGCGTAAAGATATCCGCTAGGATTCGACACCCAGATAGCTGGCCCTCCACCCCCATCCACAGGAAAGAAAGTGCCATTTGTGTCGTAGGCGATCGAAAATGGTAAAGTTAGCTGGCGTCCAGGTGGGGTAGACAGTCCGATCCTAAGGCTCACCGAGCCATCCGCCGGGTTGGTGGTTTCCGTAAGTAAGCGAATGTAGTCGTGACCCGCTCCTTGTGTAGGCGTTGCGTTAAAACCATTTACATTCGTAATCTGAGCTTGTGAAACCAGGGGAAACAAGATTGATGCGAGTGCAATGAGGAAGAACTGGCGAATCGAACCACGCAGCGTCATGGGGCCTCCCAGGGTGGCGGGAAAGTAACAGAGGATTTGATGGCTGTCAAGGTAACTTTCTGTAATATATGATGGCGGACTGTATTACTCACTGCAGACGTGGTAGCTGAGAAGTTATGATGCCTTGATGATAAGGAAGCGGCACACGGCATGAGATTAGAGCGAAGCTGGGCGAGTCACGAATGCGCATCGACGCGTACGCGACGCTTAAGGGGGTATCGGAGAAATTGTATATTAGCCGGCATACTTTTTATCGTTGGTGCAAGCTGCGTCTGTCCATTTCTAATTTTCGCGCGATTCGTGGCGAGGAGAGGTGATGCGTGTCATGCTGCGAGGTGAGGATGCTCAGCTTGCTTATGGTTTTTGGCGCGACCAGGAATTGTACTCCTCACGATGGGGCATACCTATCGGGGTCATATTCGCCCTTGGAGATAGTTGAATTGGGATTTCGGCGCGATTTTGGCTGACCTAAAGGCTTGTGGCTGCGTCCAATACGGGCATAGGTTGTGGCGGCCGGGCGGGCAGGCCAAGTTTGACGAAATGGTTCCCTTTCACGGGGTTTGTTTCTAAAATGGGGGCTTGGGAGCCGGAAGGAATGGCAGGGTTTAAGGGTGCAGGATTTTGGTAGAGCGGGACGAGGGCAGACGGAGATAGGCAGACGGGGATAGGCAGAGCGGGATAGGGTAGAGCAGGACTTGCGATTTGGCAGGCGGCGAAGGCCGGAGGCGCGAAACATTTCGCCTATCTAAGCCGTATCTAAAGGCAGAGCGAACAGGTTGCACAGAGGGTGCCTTGGGCAGGTCACCCGGTCTTCAAGCGCAGTTCGCGAGCAATCCAGCCCTACTATTTGCCAGCAAGCGAGGAAGGTCAGAATGAAGACGTGGCAGAAGGTCTGTATCGGCGGAGCCGTCGTAGTCGGCATAGCCGGAATCGTCATTTATAGCGTTACGGCGGCAAACAGGGGCGTGGTAACCGTCCAAACGGCCAAAGTCGCCAAGCAGGATACGTTGGTGTCCATTGTGACGGCCTCGGGCGAAATCAAGCCGACGACGTACACGAACATGCAGGCGCAGGGATTCGGCAGGATCACTGCCATTCTCATCAAGGAAGGCGACCACATCAAGAAGGGCGACAAGCTGCTTTTGCAAGAGAATATTCAAGCCAATGCCGACGTGGCGGCGCAATCGGCGGCGATGAGCTCGGCGGAATCGGGCATTCAGGCGGCGGAGGCGAGCTATAAATCGGCGCAGGCGGACCTGGTTCAGCAGAGAGCGAACCTTGAAAAAGCGAAGCTCGATTACGATCGAGGAACGGGATTGTACAAAGATGGATTGATCCCGAAGCAGGACTTCGATCAGCGCAAATCCGTGTTCGATGCCGCAGAGGCGGCGGTCGATTCCGCGAATGCCCGGGTTTCACAGCTCAAGGCGCAAATGAGTCAATCGCGCTCTTCTCTGGATCAGAACAAAGCGGTTCTGACGCGGACGCGCGACATTTTGAATAAGACGACGTACACGTCTCCGATCGACGGAATTGTCAGCTATCTGCCGGTGCGGCTCGGCGAATACGTGGTTCCCGGCATACAGAATTCGAACGGAAGCTTTCTGATGACGTTGTCCGATATGTCTGTGGTAACTGCTGAAGTAAAAGTGGATGAAACGGACATCGTGAATGTCCGCATGGGCCAGGACGCGGACGTGACGATTGACGCGGTGCCCGGAAAGACGTTCCACGGCAAGGTGACGGAAATCGGTTCGCAAGCGGTGTTGCGCAGTTCCGGTCTCGCGACGACGCAGACCACCACGAGCACGCAGGAAGCGAAAGACTTCAAAGTCGTGGTGACGCTGGACAGTCCGCCGGAGAACTTGCGGCCCGGACTTTCCACGACGGCCAAGATTCGGACAGCGGAGAAAAAGGGAGTGGTTGCCATCCCGATCCAGGCGCTTGCGGTGCGCACTCGCAAGGATTTGGACGAAGCCGCCAAGGATGCGAACAGCAAGAGCAAAGGATCGAGCGTGTCCCTTGCGGCACCGCCACCGACGGCTCCCGGCGACCCGAAGAAAGACGAAGTGCAGGGAGTATTCGTGGTGAATGGCAAGAAAGCGGAATTCCGGCAAGTGGACACGGGGATTTCCGGCGTGACGGACATTGAGGTGACCAAGGGATTGCAGCCCGGGGACGAAATTGTCGTCGGAAGTTACAAAGCATTGCGTACACTCAAGCCGAACGCGCAAGTAAAGGTTGATAATTCAGCACCGAAGAAATCCGACGATCAGCAGAGCTAGGAGCGAGCATGCCGGTGGAGACGATGACACCAGAATCATACAGCCAGGAACTTGTTGATTCCGGCGTAGTCATTAAGACGGAAGGCCTGGCCAAAGTATACGAAATGGGCTCGGAGCAAGTGCACGCACTGAGTGGCGTCGATCTCGAAATTCGCAAAGGCGAGTACGTTGCGATTATGGGCCCGTCGGGTTCGGGCAAATCGACGCTGATGAACCTGATCGGATGCCTGGATTCGCCAAGTTCCGGCAAATACTGGCTGGCGGGCCGGCTCGTAAGCGAGCTGGACGACGACGAGCTGGCGTACATCCGAAACAAGGAAATTGGATTCGTGTTCCAGACGTTCAATCTTTTGCCGCGCGCGACCGCGCTTCACAACGTCGAACTTCCCTTGATTTACAACGGAACGCCCGCCGAAGAACGAATTGAGAAGGCGAAAAAAGCGCTGGAACGCGTGGATCTGACCAGCCGCATGAGCCACAAGCCGAACGAACTTTCCGGCGGACAACGCCAGCGCGTGGCGATCGCGCGCGCTCTCGTCAATTCGCCTTCGATCGTGCTTGCCGACGAACCCACGGGAAACCTTGACTCGAAAACCGGCGAAGAAATTATGGCGCTCTTCAAGAACCTGCACAGCCAGGGGAATACAATTATTCTCGTTACCCACGAGCATGACATTGCGCAAAATGCGCACCGCATTATCTTCATCCGCGACGGCAAAATTGCGTCGGACGAAGCCGTCAAGAAATAGCCGACACGTTAAGACACGTAAAATTGTTTTTCCCGGCCGGCGTTGCGGCGGGCACGGCAACTCTGTTCACGGCTCGGCAATTACGAGTGCTCCTGAACTACTCCTGTAATTTCGTTGTCCGCCATACGTGCCGCCGAACGCAAATAGGTGTGCGAGATGCGGTCGTGCCAGGTCAATTCATCCTCGTCCCACATGGCCCAAAGAAACCCAAGGAAAAAAGTACCGGCGGAAAGAAGATAGCCCGCCGCTCGCAGCAGTAACTTTCGTGGTGAAGGTTCTTCACCGGAAAAATCGACAACTTCGAGGCGGCGCAGCATCATGCCGGGCGTCGTTCCGCCGAAGACCGTGAAAAGAGAGAAGTATTGGAGGTAGACGATCGCGAAGGCGATGGTGTAAACGGCTGCGTTCATCTTGCTGAAGGTGAACTGGCCGCCGAGCGAGCCGAACAGCGTCAGGAAACCGCCGTAGGCGAAGAGCAAGCAAGCGCCATCGATCAAGGCCGCGATTCTGCGCTCGTCCATCGACGCGACGGGATAGAGACCAGGCGAGGGTTCAGGGTCAAGCGCGCGGCCGTCTGCTGGAGCAACTCCGTCGGCCGATTCGGCAAGAGGCAGAGACACGTCAATGAACATTTGGCCATCTTGTTGTTGCGGGGAAGGGACGCATCGCCCGATCGCAATCGTGAACGAAAAGTCGTCGGGCGCCACGTCCTCGCGCGGCTCCGCGACGGCCACGTGTTTCAGCGGTGCGGCGGATTGGTGTTCCGCGCCGAATGTGAACTGCGATTGATCCTCGTTTGGCGAAGATCGGCGGCGCCTGGCGCGATACGAAGCGAGGCGTTCCGATAGTTCGCTGCGCCAAGCGGCATCGCCGCCCGGAATGGCGTTCGAGCGGACGGAGTCACCGCCGGTTACGGGCAGTGTCGATTCACAAAAGCTGCAGATTCGTACGTTTGCGGGCAGTACGGCGCCACAATGCAAGCAGGTTTTTGTCACCGGTGTTTTTGCGCTGCGGACGCATGCACTCCGGCGAGGAGTGATCCGAAACTAGAATAGCATTTGAGACGGAATGTACAGCAAGAATCAATTGGCAGTGTATCGAATCAAACAGCAGGGTGACGACGAAGCAGAGCTCAATTGCTCATTTGCTGCGCGAACAGGTTGCGGCTGAATGCAATTCTGCGTCCAAGTACGACCGCTACGAAGTGGGTGCACTGACCGCGCTCGGAAGATGTCCAGCGTTCCAGCGAGGGCACGACGCGCGCCACGGTGGAACGAATCACGCCGAGCGTCCGGAAGTAAGCTCGAATCAAGCTGATCTCGCCGCGCTCTTCCGGCCGTTCCGGGCAGAGCTGCAAAAGTTGCACAACGCGCGCGAACTCTTCTTCGGATGCCGGACGAGTCATGCCCGTCACTTCCTGCACTTCCTGGGAGAGAGGCTCGCGCACGGACGAAGCGATGAGCGAGCGACAATAGGAAATAAAGAATTGCAGCAAAAAAATGATCGAACACGCGAGAATGAACGCGGCCATCATCGGAGCACCGCCAGGCGCGCGGGAACGAGGCGCGCTTCTTCTGGAATCCGCCAAAACGCGTAAACCCAAGCCGCCGGCAAGAAGCAGCCGACCAGCGGAGGCAAGATCTGGAACAGCGCGCTAAAGCCCGGATACAGATTGCGCAAGGCGTAATTCGCGGCAAGCAAGCTGAAGTAAACGCCGAGAGACAGGACCAGCTGAATCAAACGCGTCCGCGTCTCCCGCAATTTCAAGACGGCGGCCCAAAGAACGTACGTCAATACGAGCCCTACGAAATAAAGATTTTGCTGCAACTCGACGACAAAGCGAGTCACCAGCTTCGTTTCGGCCTGATGAACAACGCCGTAGGAAAACAGGGCCGTACCGCCGAGGAGCAAAACGGCGCCAAGCTTCACATACTGCTCGGCGTGCATCTCGCTAAACACTCGCGAATACAAACTGGTCAGGGCGAAGTACAGGAGGATCGTGAGGAGGGTATCGGAATAGTAGTAAAAATAGACGTATTCGCTCGAGGCAAGACCAAAATGTTGCAGGATGTTGTAGCGGCCGATGCTCACAAACAGGGACGCTGCCATGTACACGTTGAGGAAAATGTAAGGGCGCATGGCCTGCTTCTTGACCGCGCACACGATCACGCCCGCCTCAAGAAGAGTGCAAAGCGTCCAAATCAGATATCCGAATAGACCAGGCACGATTTTGTAAGACCTCGTCGCCCTGGCCTAATCCCCACAAAAATCTAATCCAACTTCTGCTGCGGGGACTTCGTTGTTACTTCCAGGGCGTTGGCGGAACCGGTGCTCCACCATTCTTCCACGGCGTTGGCGGTACCGGCGCGCCACCGTTCTTCCACGGCGTTGGAGGTACAGGTGCTCCACCGTTTGCCATGATCACTGCGCCGTTATCGTGCGCCGTAACCACGGTTTTCAGGCTCATGGCTCCCACCAAAATCAACATGGCGAGAAGAATAACCGTGAGTTTGCGTGACATTGAGTGCCTCCGAGGGATGTGAACAACCCGGGAGGTACTCTATCGCTAAATACACCAATGTCAAGCAGCCTGACGGCCAGGCCTGTGCCAAACCGGTACACGGTACTTGGCTTGGAGCTTTCGCTCCTGATTCGCCTCTCGGCGAATCGCCTTGCACCGCGACTTCGGCAGGTTAGGCGCCGCACCGTTGTATGAGCAACAGTACGGTGGTACCAAAATACTTAGTACCTGCTTCGGCCTTCGCAGTTCTCAGGCTAATCAGCCAGTCGTGATTCTCGGCGAAATGCCCCGTGCGGCTTGACGCGAGTAGTGCGGTATCCGTAGCATTAATGGTTCGTCCATGCCGGCGTAGCTCAGTGGTAGAGCGAGGGTCTCATAATCCCTAGGCCGTGGGTTCGATTCCCCCCGCCGGCACCACTCTTTCCACATTCTTTCTCCTTATCGTGCTGCGGTTCGGGTGACTTGCCGCGCCAAGTCGACTATGCAAGACTACGCGCCGCCTCGATGACCAAGCTTGCAAAGGATAGTGAGTCTTCCGTCGCGAACCGTTTCACTCGCGCCGTCGTCTTTGTGAATGTTCATTCCGGTCGCGGTCGATCGAGCAAGTTCTTACCTCGATTCGGCCCGGTGTTCCGCTCACACGGCATCTCTGTCGAAACGATCGAAACATCCAGCGCAGAAGAGTTGACAGCCCATGCAAAGCAGCAAATCGGGGCCGGCGTGCGGCTGTTCTTTTCCGCCGGGGGAGACGGCACATGCCAGGGTCTTGTCAATGCGGTCTATGGAAATGACGTTGTCGTCGGATTAATTCCGGCCGGTGGAGGAAATGATTTCGCGCGGGCGCTCGGTTTGCCCGCAAATCCAATTTCCGCTTTGCACGTCGGTCTGGCTGGTGAACCTCGCCCCGTCGATCTTGTGAAAATTGTCACCGCGGATGGCCGCGTGCGTTTGTACTTGGGCGGCGGTGGAATTGGCCTCGAAGCCGCCACGGCGCAGCATGCTTCCACCCGCTACCGCAATTGGCCCGGCCGGCTTCGCTACCTCGCGGCGGCGATTCGCGCTTACGCCGCGTGCGAGCCGAGCCGCATCCGCATCACGCTGGAGCCGGCTGAGGGAGCGGCCGTCTGGCAATCGGCTCTTCTCGCCAGCGTACTCAATACACCCACTTTCGGCGCGGGCATACGCATAGCGCCCACGGCGAAAATCGACGACGGCCTGCTGAACCTGGTTCTTTTGGATGAACTACGAGTGGGCCGATTGCTGCTGCTTTTGCCGCGGCTCGCGTTGCGCGGCACACTCAACTTGCCCGCACTCCGCACGATGACCGTGCGCAGGCTGCGAATCGAAACGGAGCGGCCCGCGATGTTTGAGGGCGATGGAGAATTGCTGGGGCCGACGCCCGTAGAGATTGAAGTCGTGCCGCGGGCGATGCAATTTTTGGCGGCGAAGCAGGCAAAACGCTGATTTCTATTTCTTGTCCAACTTTAGCGTCAGGACAATCTCTTTGCGATTGTCAAAGCTCGAAACTTGCCGCGTCGGCGATTTGGCGCCGTCTTTTTCCGCGTGCACTTCGTAATCGGCGTTGGGGTCCAATCCGCTGAAGCGGAAGCTTCCCTCGCTGTCTGCAATGTAGCTGCGAACTTGATTGGTTCGCAAATTCTTCAAAAAGACGACGCCGCCTTGCACCGTGGATTCACTCTTATCCACCACGACGCCGCGCACCGTGCGCAGCTGCGACTCTTTCTTCGCGTCCTGCGCGTAGGACGCAACGCACAAAACCAGCATTGCCAAAATGAATACAATTCCGGTGCGGCGTTTCATGACGGTTTGCTCCCCTCGCGTTCCATGTGAAACACCAATTCTTCCACTCGGTCACTTCCGGTCGCGTCCACCGTCTTTTTCTGTTCGGCGCTTCCTTTGCCGCTTACCGACACCTCGTATTGTGCGCCTTGCACAACGCGAATTGCGAATTCGCCGCGAGAATTGGCCACATCCTTCCAGCGATACGACTTTTGCCCCGCTTTGCGAATCTGAATCCGCGCGCCCGCAAAGCTCAAACCTTCCTCTGTAAACACGGTTCCTTTGATCAAAAAGTCGTGCTGGTGCCTGGAACTGGACTTTTTCTTGTTCGTTGATTCGGCCGGCACGGTTTGTGGCGCGGGAGCCGGCTGCGACGAGGAAGGATTCTGCGGAGAAACGACGAGAGGCAAAAAAGAGAAAACCGTTACGAAGATGATCAAACGCCGCCAGCCGCGCATAAAAGGCTCCCCGTAATTAGATGACAGGCGAGGTAGACACGCTGCCTTCGGCGCTGCGCAGCTTGCGGTTGCTACTCGTCTTCTTCCTCGTCGTCGGTTTCGTCGTCGTCATCATCGTCGTCGTCATCGTCATCTTTTTCGGCGACGTCGTCCTCGCCGTCTTCGTCTTCTTCCACTTCATCGTCGTCCGAGATGACGTTCACGTGCACCGGGTGAATTTGCGTCACTTCCATCTCCGCTTCACACTCGGGGCAGCTCAGGATCTCTCCCTCTTCCACTTCGTCTTCATCCACATCGAGTTCTGCAGCACAATCAGGGCAGCGGATCACGGCCACTTCCTCCGTAGTGAGATTCCCCGGTTGGGCGTCACGCTCGGAGCCGCCCTCACCATTCAGCGTATTATATACCGTGCGGGGCCAAGTCGAATCCAGCACCCGTTTTGGTTGTGCTGTGTGTAGCCGGGAGTTCACTCTACCTTACTAATGGCTTCCCCTCGCGAATACCCGGAACGCCCCATTGTCGGTGTCGGCGGCGTATTGATCGAAGACGGAAAGGCGCTGCTCATTCGCCGCGGTTCGGAACCGTTGCTGGGCCAATGGTCGATTCCCGGCGGCACGCTGGAGCTGGGCGAAACGCTCCGGGAAGGCGTGGCGCGCGAAATGGCGGAAGAAACCGGCATAATCGTTCGCGTCCTGGACTTGATCGAGGTTTTCGAGCGGATCAATCCGTATTTGGCGCCAGAAGCGCGCGACGCGAATGTGCGCCCACGTTTTCATTTCGTGATCGCCGATTATCTTTGCGAAAAAATCAGCGGAGAAGCGGCCGCCGGCGGCGATGCCACGGATGTCGCTTATGTGGCGGAAGAAGATCTGCCTCGGTATCAACTGACGGAGGCGGCGATGCGTGTTTTGCGCAGCGCGTTTGCCATGGATCGCAATCGTCGAGCCGTGCGGCGGCCTTAAATTGTTTCTTCGCGCTATCGCGCTTTCGCAATTTCGATGCTGCCGTTGGTGTTGGCCAGGTCGAGCGTGCAGGCGCCATTGCCGATCGTGCCGTTGAGTACATCGGAACCTATCGTGCCCGTCGCCGTGATGGGCAAATCGGTGGAGATCTTCCCAAAGGAAGTGTGAGCGGAAACCTTGTATCCGCCATTTGCCGGGAGGCGCACAATCATGTGGGAAAAAGATGTTTTGAGGGAAATGTCTTTGCAGGAGTTCGACGCCGACGCGGTGACTTCGATTGCGCCGTTTTGATTGTCCACGTGAATCTTGCCGCCCACGCCGTCTAAATTGACTCCGCCGAACGACGTATTCACTCCCGCGTCGCCGCTGATTCCGGTGGCCGTCACCGCGCCGTTGGTGTCCTGTGCCGTCAAATTGCCCTTGATATTTCTTACGTCGACCGAGCCAAAACTTGTTTTCGCAAAGAGGTCGCCCTCGACGCCATTCGCATCGATGTTTCCGTTGCCGGTGACGAGCGTCGCGCCCTTGTACAGATTCGTGGCTTCGACTCTTCCAAACGAGCTTTTGATGTTTGTCGCGCCATGGATCTCTCGCGCCTGCACCTGCCCATTATTGTCTTGCACTTGCAGCGAACCGCCAATGCGCTCGGCGACGACTTCGCCAAAGCTCGTGGCCAACTCGGCGTTGCCGGTGACATCGGAGGTTTCGATTCTTGCGTTGTTGTCGTGGACCATAAGACTTCCGCCAATCGTGCGGGCGGTCACGGTGCCGAACGAGTTCGTCACGGCCAGGTTTCCCGTTACGTTCGTCACTTCGATATTTCCATTTCCGCCGGAGATCGTGGTATTGCCGCTCAGTTGCGTTGCGGTGATATTTCCGAAGCGGTTCTTTACGTCGACCGCCCCTTTTACGTTGCCGACCGTCACGCTGCCGTTGTTGTTCACGATCGTGCTGGCGCCACTTGCGTTGCTCAATTCAATTCCGCCAAACGCATTGGTGATTTTCGTCTGCCCGGCGTCCTTCACATCCACCGTGCCGTGGCCATTTTCGACCCGCGTCCAGCCATGCGCGCCGCTCGTTTCGACGTTTCCAAAATCGTTTCGAAGCCACAGCGGCGCATCGGCGGGCAACGTGACGTCGTAATCCACGGAGTAAGAAGTTCGCTTCCACTGGATGCGGAACACGTATTTCGAGTGATCGTCGGGATAAACGGTTTTTACGTGCACGCCGTCGCTCGTCTGCTGCACTTCGATTTGGATCTTGTCGCTGAATTCTTGCGCTTCCTCTTTCGATTTTCCCTGCACGCGAATCGTGGCCACGATTTTTACGTCGTGCCCGCTGCCGCCGGTTACGCGCACATTACCGAAACGGTTGTCGAGGCTAAGCCCCTGCGCGCCGGCGAGCGGCACTGTTTTTTCAAAAGTCCGCTCAACCTGATCTTCGGGATGGTTCGCCGCGCGGGCAGAGGCGCCGGCGAAGAGCAGAATCGATGCAATCGCGACCCCGCGAAAAATTCCCCGCTTGCGATTTTGTGTAACCGTCTCCGTCGTCATCTCTTCGTCTCCAGAATCTCTTGCAACGTGTCTTGTTTTTCCTGATACATCGCCAGCAGCTGCCGCCGCAGGTGCGCATTCGCGGGGTTTTGCCCCGCCTCCGCGCGCAGTTCGCCGATCGCGTTGTCCAGCACCAAAAGTTTTTCCCGGTAACTGGCCATCAGCGGTGTGGCGGCCGTTTCCAGCTGCGGCCGTGCCTGCGCATCGAGTTTGTCGATTGCCTTTTGGTATGCCGCCTCGGCACGCTCCACGTCATTCACCGCGCTGTTCTTCAAGAACACTTGATTTTGATCGCCGGGCGGAACGTGGAGAATCTTCCAGGCGGTGCCGCTCACAACGACAAGGACGAACAATGCCGCCACCGTTTGCCACTGCACCTTCGACGCGCCAATCGAATTCAGCCAGGCCCGCAGGCGTGAAGGTTTTTCCGCCATTTGCTCCGCAAGACTTCGCTCAATCCTGGTCCAGAGGTACGGCGTTTCCCATTCCTGCCGCAGTTCTCCCGCCGCGGCGGACATGCTCTTCCATATCCGCAACTCTTCGCCGCACTCCGCGCAGCTTGCCGCGTGCGCTTCGAGCGCAGCCCATTCCGCCGCGCTGCCATCCATAAAAATACGTTCCCGGTCCGCGCAACTTACGTTCATCTCGTTCACCTTGCCTCCGCTTCTCGGCTTCGCGGCGGCTCCAGCATCGTCCGCAAATTCCTTTTTGCCTGAAACAGCGTGTTCTTCGAAGCCGTTTCCGTAATTTCCAGCATCCCGGCAATTTCCGCGTGGCGGAAGCCTTCCACCTCGTACAACAAAAAAATCTGTCGCTGATGATCGCTCAGCTTCTCCATCGCGCGTTCGAGCGCCAATTTCAGGGAAGGATGTGCGCCGGGGGCGCGACGTTCGGGCATCGGCGATTCGTCCGTGCCGTCGCCCGTCACTTCCTTCTTCCGCATGCGGCTGCGCCGCGCGTCATAACATGTGTTGATCAAGATTCGAAACGTCCACGTCACGAAGCTCGATTGCGCGCGAAATGTGCCGATGCTTCGTTGCACCTTCAGAAAAGTTTCTTGCACCGCGTCTTCCGCGTCGCTGGCGCTGCCGAGCAGATTCCGCGCAACGCTTTTCATGCGATTTCCGTACAGGGAATACAGACGCTCGTAGCCATGCATTTCGCCGGCAAGGCACGCGGCGGCAAGCTCCCGGTCTTCGGGACGCACTTCGCCCGAGGCCGGCGCTAACCCGCTTGCTGGATTTTCTGCAAGTCCCACCCGGCTCCCTCGCTCTTGCTCCTGGCTAGAGATTCTAGCCTCCCAAGGCAGTGCAAGTCGCATCGTTGCCATACCTCGCTCCTAAGGTATAGACGACGCCGGGACGCGGAATGTCAGGGGTGCGGCCACGCAATTGTGGCCGCCTAACCCGTTGAATGTAGGGTTGTTATCGGCGAGCCGCGACGGCGGGTGGGTCGGACGGGCGCAAGCCGAGATAGATTTTCCCGTGGAACGGACTGTTTTCGTGATCAATCGTCACGACGGAAATCGGATCGTCGTCCGTAATCAGCAATCGCAATTGTTTTGCGTTGGAGGCGACGTCAAAGACAAACGACGTCAGATAGCTTTCGCCGGGCCGCAGCGGTTGCGCCAACGGCGTCGAAATCTCTTGCACGGCATTCGCATTTACGTGCGTCGGAAAATACCGCCGGCCGTTCGAATCCTCGAGCGAAACCAATCGCGGAACGGGAGTGAGCGGCTCATTGCCGCGGTGCCGCGAAATGCTGTTTTCGTCGAACCAGGATTTCAGCCGCACAACGACGTATTCGCCATTTGCCTGGCTCGCGCTGGTTTCCGTTCCGAGCGTTGCCGCCGTCCGCACCGATTCGATGGAATAGGCGATGTGGCAATCCGGCTCGCAAAAATATTTCCGCTCGCCCGCGGGCAGCGTCTTGCTGGAGCTTACGATGCCGGTGACGACGAGAACGATTCCATAGCCGCACGCGCAAGCGATGGCCAGCAAACCGCCCATTCGCACGGCGAGCTTCGCGCGCAGCACCGATCCGAACAAGACGACAGCGAGGCCGCCCGCAATCGTCAAGGCCGAGCCGAGAAACAGCAACAACATCAAATGCGCCAAACGCGGTGTTTCCGCCATGACTCTCTCCGATGATTCCGATTCCACTTCGCGTTAGCTCACTGCTTCTTTCGGCAGCCCGCCGCGCGTTTTCTCTCGCCGATGAAATTCGTTCACCGCCGCTTCCAAATCCGACGGAACATAATCCGGCCATCGCTTTTGCAAAAATACAAATTCCGCAAACGCACATTCCCACAACAGAAAATCCGAAAGCCGCTGTTCGCCGCCGGTTCGAATCAGCAGGTCCACTTCCGTCGAACCGCCGCGCAACACTTCCGACAACACATCCGAAAATGTTTCCGGCGAAAGCTGCGTCGCTTTGTAAAACCGGCAAGCCGCTTGATAGATTGCTTCGCGCGCCGAGTAATCGATCGCCAATCGCAAATGAAGCCGTTTACCGCGGGCGGTTACAGCTTCCGCGTCGGCGATCGCCTGCCGCAGCGTCGCGGGAATCCGGTCGCGCCGTCCGATCACGCTCAACCGCACGCCTTCTTCCAGGCAGTGCGTCGTTTCCGTCAGCAGATATTCGTGCAGCAAACGAAGGATCGCGTTCACCTCTTGCGCCGGCCGTTTCCAGTTCGCCGAGGAAAGCGCGAACAGCGTCAGCGTATGAATTCCCAACCGTGGCGCCGCTTCGATTGCGCCGCGTGCCGCTTCCGCTCCCGCCCGATGGCCGGCCGAGCGCGGCAATCCGCGCGACGTGGCCCACCGCCCGTTGCCGTCCGTGATGATGGCAACGTGCAAGGCCGGCGCCGGAACGACCGGCGCCGCCGAAAAGATGTGTTGCAAAACAACGTGTTGAACGCTCATGAGAACCGCTTTCTCCGCCGCAAAGCATTGGTGCAAATAACTTTATAATGTAAAGTAACCGGGCAAAATTTTTTACCCTTCTCGCGTCGCCCGAATCAGCGCCTCCATGTGATTCAGGTATCGCTCGAGCGCGCGCCGCCCCGTCCCGTTAAGCCGGTATTCGGTCTTCGGCAGCCGGCCGTCGAACGACTTCGTGCAGACAATGTAGTCCGCCTCTTCGAGCTTCCGTGCATGCACGCTCAGATTCCCATCCGTCGTCTTCAGAAGATTTTTCAGCTCGTTGAACGTCAGCGAACGATTCACCGCCAGCGCGCTGACGATTCCAAGGCGAATCCGCTCGTGAATCAGACGGTCCAAATCCGGCGACACCGCTTCCCGCGCATTTCCGCGCACGGCGCTGAGCGGCACGGCTTTTTCGCGCTGCGCTTGTTCCTGTTTTGCCGTCGAACTTCTTGCCATAAATTCCCGCTATCCGCCGAATCGGCGCGCGATCCAGATTCCAAACCCGATTTGCACACCGCCGAATCCCGTTGCCATCAGCGCGTCGCCCCATTGTGCCGGCACAAACAGCGCCACCGCGCCCAGAATCATCAAACACAAACCCATCACCGGCACAACCCGAACGGAAAACGCGCCGCCCGTCACAATCGCCGTGCCGTACAGCAGCAGCCACATGCCCGGCAGCGTGGCATACAAACCGGCATGAACCAGTGCATACGTCAGCAAGCCGCCCGCCAAAATCGCCGGCGCAAAGCTCAACAAAAACTTTCGGCCCGGTCCGGAAAAAAGCTGTGCATTCGCGCGGTGCGCCTTGGTGGCCGCCGCCGGCGCCGCGATCGCCACGGCGATGCCCGCTTCGAGCAGCCAGACGAGCAACCATCTCGCTTGCGTCGCCTGCTGCGAGGCGAAATACGCCGCGGCAAGCGCCGTGATGCCCATGGCCACGCCGCCCCATCCCGGCACGGCCGTAAATTCCGCCGCGCTGGCCATCGTTTCGCGAATGTAGCGGAGATGATCGGCGGCGCGGGCGTCGATGGGAATCGGTTCGGAACGCGGCACGCGGGATGGATTGCGCAAGGCCATGAGGACAGGGTACGCGGGAATCGCGTTGCTGTCAAGTACTTTATGCGACAAAGTGTTACGCCCCGGAACCCGGCTTCTGCCGCCGGTATCGCCCCCGCATCGCGTTCCACCGAATCGTAAACACATCCAGGAACATCTGCACGCTGTCGCGAAACATGTTGACCTTCGTGGCCGGCGAGTGCGACCAGCGCACCGGAATCTCCACCGATTTCAATCCATGGTGGCGCGCAAGATAGAGCAGCTCCGGGTCGAACCCGAATCGCTCAATCCGCTGCTGCGCAAAAATAATTTTGCAGCGCTCGCGCCGAAACGCCTTGAATCCGCATTGCGTATCCACGAACGGCAGCAACAATACAGTGCGCACAATCTTGTTAAAAATGATTCCGGCAAATTCGCGAAAGCCCGATTCATGCACCGAGATTAAGTTTCGATCGAGCGCGCGCGAGCCGATCGCCACGTCGTATTTGTCCATCGCGGCAAATAACTTGTCCGCTTCTTCGATCGGCGCCGAAAGGTCCGCATCCGTGAAGAGCACGATGTCTCCGCGCGCCTCCATCATTCCGTGGCGCACGCTGTAGCCTTTGCCGCGATTTTCGCCGTTGGAAACCACGCGCAGTTGCGGTATCCGCTTGCGGAAAGTTTCCGCCACGGCCGCCGTCTTGTCTTTCGAACCGTCGTCCACGACCAGCACTTCCGTCTCGCGTCCGGACTTTGCGATGAAATCCGCGATCAATTCAAGCGAAGGAGGCAGCCGCAGCTCTTCGTTGTACGACGGAATAATAATGGAGAGGACGGGATGGGGCTCCATACGTTCACGCCGGCGCAAGTGCCGCCGCGTGCCTCTCCCATGCCTTCGTTTTCAAAATGTCTTCGATCTGCGCAAGCGCAAAGTCACACTCTTCCAAACTATTGTAAAAATGCGGCGAAATCCGGATGCCCGCCTTCGGCCGGAAATCCACGAGAATCTCCCGCGCCAGAAGTTCGCGGCACACTTCCGCCGCGTGCGGACAATCGACGGAGACGGTTCCCGCGCGTTCCGCCGGATCGTCAGGCGTATTGATGCGCCAGCCGCGTCCTTTTGCGCCGGCGATCAATCGCGCCGTCATTTCGATCGACTTTTTCCGGATCTCGCGCACGCCAACGGCGTTCAGAATTTCAAGCCCCGGCTGACACGCGTAAAGCGCCGGTATGTGCGGCGTTCCGTTCAAATAGCGAAAGGAATCCTCTCGCTGCTCATTCGCTCCCGTTTCGAACGCGAACGGCCGCTGGTGCGCAATCCATCCCGTCAGCGCCGGCCGCAGCTTCGCGCGCAAATCCTCGCGAACATACAGGTAGGCAACGCCCGGTCCGCCGCAAAGCCACTTCAACACGCCGCCCACCGCAAAATCCACGCGCAGTTCCCGCACATCGAAAGGAATCGTTCCCGTTCCCTGAAACACATCCAAAATCACCCGCGCGCCCACGCGATGCGCTTTTTCGACGATCGCTTTTGCATTCACGATGAACGAGCTGCGAAACAAAACCAGCGAAATCGGCACGAGCAGCGTCGTTTCGTCGATCGCCGCCAAAAATGCGTCCAGGTCGAAACGCACCGGGTCCGCGCTCGGCACCACTTCAATCCGCGCGCCCTGCCGCGCCTGCTCGTGGTAAAAATATTGAATCGAGGGAAATTCCAGCTCCGTCATCACCACTTTGTTGCGCGGTCCGCGAAAATCGAAACACGATGTAATCACGGCCTGCGTTTGCGTCACATTCTGGTGCAGCGAAATCTCTCCGGGCCCGGCTCCGATCAGCGGCGCCACTTTATCGCCGACGCCGACCGCCATCTCCCACCAGCCTTCTTCCCACGCGCGGACGCCGCGCGACGCCCAGGAATCGGCATACGCCTGCAAATTTCCGTACACGCCGCGCGGCATCGCGCCCAGCGAATTGCTGATGAGATACGTCGTCCGTTCCAGTATCGGAAACTCTTTTCGCCACGCCAGCAGATCAGTCATTCTTCGCCATTCCATTGCGCGGACTTCGTTTTTGGTACGCGCGCCAAATAAAGTAGCACAGCGTCAGGAAGCCAAGCCACGGCGGCCCGGCCAGCAGAGACACGTGAAAGTCCGGAATCCACCATGTCGACAGCAGCACGGCAAACAGCGCCACGAGGCCGATCAATGAACTCCACGGGCCGCGCGGCGCGAAGCGCGCAAACTCCCGTTTTTCTTCCCTCATCTTCCGCCGAAATCCCAAATGCGTCGCCAGCGTCATGATCCAGATGAAAGGGCCGCCAAAGAACGCCACGCCAATCAGAAAAAGAAACGCCGTATTTTTGAACTTCCAATTCAACGCGATCGCCGCGGCCATTCCCAAGCTCGAAGCCAAAACCGCCGCCACCGGCATTCCGCGCTTGCTCAGCTTCCCAAGCGTTCCTGGCGCGTACCCTCCGCGCGAAAGCGAAAAAAGCATTCGCGCCGTGAAATATAAATTACACAGCGCGCTCGAAAGCGCCGCCGTGAGCACCACGAAATTCATGATGTGGCTCGCCGCCGGAATTCCCACTTTTTCGAAAACGGTCACGAATGGACTTTTGTCCAGTCCAATCTGCTCCCACGGCACAATGCCCACAACCAGCGCCAGCCCGCCCAGATAAAACAAGGCCAGAAATCCAAGCGTCCGCTTCAGCGCCCGCGGCACCGCCGTTTTGGCATCGGCGGCCTCGCCCGCCGTCACGCCAACAATCTCCAGTCCCAGAAAACTGAAAATCGCCATCGTCACGCCAAGCCCCACTCCCGCCCACCCGTTCGGAAAGAATCCTCCGTGGCCGGTAAAATTTCCCGTGCCAATTCTCGGAAACCCGAATCCCAAAACCAGCGCCGTACCTAAAATCAGGAACGCCACGATCGTCACCACCTTGATCATCGCGAACCAGAACTCGATCGTTCCAAAGTTCTTGATGCTCAACGTGTTCATGTAAATCAGTGCGGCGGAAAAACCGGCAATCCAAAGCCACGACGGAATATTCCGAAACCAGAATTGGCAATAAATTCCCGCCGCCGCCACTTCGCTTCCCACAATAATCACGAGGCACAGCCAATACGTATACCGCGCCACAAATCCCGCCCACGGTCCCAAGTACATCTCTGCGTACAAGCCGAACGACCCCGCCGCCGGATGTTCCACGGCCATCTCCGCCAGCGCCCACATGACCGTCAACGCAATGAGCGCGCCCAGTGCAAAGCTTAAAATCACCGCCGGACCCGCCAGCTTCACGGAAATTGCGCTCGTCAAAAAAAGTCCCGTGCCGATCGTGCTGCCCAGCGCGATCATGGCCACCTGGGCGGAGCTCAACCGGTGTTGCAGCCCGGCTTCCCGCTGCACCAGTTCATTTTCTCCGCTGGCCGCACGCAACTGTTTTGCTTGGTCCGCTTCCGTCATGGCGTCGCATCCTAACAGAGTCGGCTCGCATCCCCAACCCGCGCGCTTCGCACTTTCTTCAACACCGTCTTCCGCCGCAATACTCCAATTTCACTACGCACACGATTCCTTCGCGTACCCCCTGTTCGCTCGTACAGTCACCAGGCGAGCACGCCTGTCCCTTGACATTCTCCATCCTCGTTACCCGCCTTCTTACAATGATTCTCGTGGCGGCCACGCTGAGTGCCGCCGGTATAAAAGGCAGGTAAGTCATGAAGGCCATCTTCGCTTTAATCGTCATCTACGTCGGAACATTCCTCGTCGCCATCCAGGGTGCATCGAACGCACCGGTTCAGGCGGCTCCACAAGAAGCCGCCGCTCCGAAACCACTTGCCGCAAAATCCATCGACCCGCAAAAAGACGCGGACATTCGTTCGCTGCTCGAACTCATCGGTGCGCGCGATATGATTCAGGAGGCCGCGGCCGGCTCCACCGAACAATATCGCCAGAAATTGATTTCTCTCGCGCCCAACGACGATAAAGCGCGGGAATCCGTCAATTCCTACCTCGCCGTTTTTCAAAAGCAATTTGATGTGGACGCGCTCGCCGATCAATTGGTCGTCGTCTACGACAAGCACTACAGCGACGACGAAATCAAAGGCATGCTCCAGTTTTTCGGTTCGCCGCTCGGCCAAAAAGTTGCCATGGAAATGCCCACAATTTCGAAAGAGGTGCAGCTCGCGACCCGCAACGTTTCGGCTCAGGCTGCTCGCGCCGCATGGCAGGAATTTCACGCCCAGAACACGGACTCGCAAGGAAAGCGCCCGTTCGCCGGCCGCCGCAAATGGCAAAATCAGGATGGTTCGAATCAACAGGCGCAAGCCAACGCGCAACAGCCGTGATCTTTTTCCATCGCGATTCGTTTTTTTTGTTGAACCCTACGGAAACCGCTTCTTGATCTTGAAGTCGATGCCGAACGTTCCGTTCTGATCGCGCAGCGCCACAATCGAAATATTCCGATTCACGTTGTATTCCACCTGAATCACTTGCTGTTGCGTCGAGCTCACGTTCGAAACGTACGTAATCGTCAGATTCCGCGTCACCTGCTGCTCCACGGTCACGCGCGCCGCCGCGCTCTGCTCCGATCCGCTCGAACCCACGCCCGCAAGACCGGGATCGACGCGCAGCTTCGTGATTCCAAACAATTTTTCGAGCCTTCCGCCCAGTTGGCTCGAGACCGCTTCCGACAAAATCGCCGACGCGCCCGATCCCGGGCTTTGCGCCGCGCCCGTTCCTCCCGCTCTCACTTCCGCTTCCGAACTCGTCTGTCCCAGCGTCAGCAGCGTCACGATGTCGTTGCCCGGCAACGGCGGATCGGAACGGTACGACAAACTCAATTTGCTCGCCGAGCCGCTGAAGTTCAGCGTGATCTCATATTGCTGGATCGTCGTCGTCGCCTCGATGTTGATGTCCGGATCGATATTCAGCGGCCGCGCGAAATTCAAATCGCCGCGCGCCACGCGATAGCGGTTTCCATGAAAATAGAGGTCGCCCGAAAGCACGTGAATGTGCCCAAGCAAAATCGGATGTTCCCACGTTCCCCGCACGCGCAAATTCGCGTCCGCTTCCAATTCCGCGTTGGGCCATTCCATCCGCGCATCGGGCGTCGAGAGCGCTTCGATGTCGAACTGCAAATTCTGCAAAAAGCCCGCCGGCGGACCGCCGTTTTCGCGGGACGCGATCAGTGCGCCGGCCGTTTCCAATCCGCCGGAAAGGTTTACCCGGTCCACCACCACTTTTCCGGAGAGCACCGCGGCTTCCGGCGTGCCCGCCAGCCGCAAATTTCCCGCCACCTGCCAGCTCATCCCTTCCGGATACCGGATTCTCGCCCGATCCGTTCGCGCGCTGATGTCGTAGTGAATCGGCCGGTCGGCATAGTTCACGCTTCCCGTTAACGTCAGCGTTCCTCCGCCCGCTTCCGCCGTCAGGTTGTCGAAGGAAAGGCGCGTCGCGTCGAAAATCAGGTCGCCTTTGATCGCGCTCAGTCCGGTCGGAAAATCCGCCATTCTCGCCGACGCATTGTCGATGTGCACCCGCCCCGTGATTCGCGGCCGGTCCAGTGTTCCTTCGAATGACGCATTAATCTGTGCCGGCCCGCGCGCGTCCAGATCCGGCACGAATCCGCTCACGAGCCGCAAATCGACCGCACCGTTCAATTTCAGCGCCACGGCGCGACGTCCCGTAAATCGCACGCTCCCTTCCATTTTGAAGTTTGTATCTTTGCCTTTGAACGTCACCGGATCGATGTTTATTTCTTCCGTCGACGCTCTGAAATGAACCGGCCCCGAATTCTCCAGTTGCACGTTTGCGTAGTTAAACGCCAGCCGTGAAAAGTTCGCGTCCATCACAATCGCGCCGGGCCGGCTCAGATTTCCTTCCAGCGCAATTTCGCCTTCCGCGCTGCCATGCCCGCTGAAGGTGCCAAGATGCAGGTAGGTCACCAGAAATGGATCGAGGTTTATGTTTTTGAAGTAGGCCTTGCCATGGATCGGATAGGGCTCCGCTAGTCCAACCGTGTAGCCGCCGGAAATGCTTCCATCCGTCATCGCCGACGTCAGCTCGAGCTTCGCTTCGCGTCCATCGGACGTGAGGGCGCCGTCAAAACTTCCGATTGTTTCTTGTCCCACTCGCAAATCCACGATGTGCATCGTTCCTTCGCCCAGCGGCGTTCGCGCCGGTCCCGACGCTTTCAATCGAAATGTCATCTGTCCGGCCACCGGCAATCGCGGACTTTGCAATCGCGCAAAATTCTCAAGCGGAAGCGCCGCGCCCACCAGGTCCAGCGAAATATTTCCATCGGAAAACCGGTAACCCGCGCTCCCCGTGACGACGCCCGCGCCGCCTCTTTCTTTTCCCGGCGCGAATAGCCTCAATTCCGCGTTCGAAATGCGAACCTCGTCGGGCATTGCATTCAGCTGCCCGCGCAGCCGGTTGAAAGTTACGCCGTACGCTTTCCCTTCCGCCAAATCGAAAAGTCCATTGATCGCTGGATTGGCCCGTGTGCCGTGCCCGTGAAACTGTCCCGTCAGCGTGCCTTCCACCTGATATTTTGCCGGCACGAATCCTTGAAAACTTTCCAGCGGAACTTTCTCGAAATTCAAGTCCGCGGTCCACTCGTTTTCCGGCCGGAAAACCCAGTGATCCAGATCGAGCGATCCTTCCACGTCCGATTGCATCGCGCCAAGCCGCGCATGTCCCTGTGAAATCGATAGCTCGGACGGCGAATACGTCATGTCCGCTTCGACTGAATCAAATCGCAAATCCCCGTACGTTACGCCCTCGCCCCGCACATGGCCCGTAAACGTCGGCTCGCCCAGCGGACCCGACAATTTGCCGCTCCACTTCGCGCTGCCCGTCAGCGGGGTCTTCGTTCCATCCGGATTCGGGCCACGGATCGCATCGATAAAATCCGCGTACGCTTCAAGCCCGCCGGTCTCGAATTGCATTTCCAGCGCCGAGCCGCGAGATCCCAAACCGCCAGCCGCGTGAATCCGGCTCGTCGGCGTGTCGAATTCCGCCGTGCCCAATTCCAGCAGGCCTTTATCGTACCGGTAACGAAAACTCGCCCCTCCCGCCACGGGAATGTGCTTCGCCGCCAGTTCCGCCGGCGGATTTAGATCCATCGTTCCGTCAATCTCGAAATGTTCGAACGGACCGGTCCACGACTCCACCGTGTCCGCCGTCACCACCGAATCCCAATGCAATTCGTCCACCGGAAAATTCGCCTGCTCCAGCGCCGGAAATAGTTGCGCCATGTGAACATTTTGCACGTGCGTCTTCGCGACAAATTGCAGCGTCGCAAACTTCATCGTCACCGGCCCGCTTACCGTGCCGCCAAACGCGATCGCCACAAAATCGGGCACTTGCAATCCGTTTTTGTCCAGCTTGTAGTTGCCCCGCGCTCCAATGCCCGAATCGCGAAAGCCAACGTAGTTCAAATCAATCTCCGAACCCACGAAGTTGCCGCTCGCAAGCAAAGCTCCGCCGCGAAGCGTCCCTTCGCCCCGCACATCCACTTTTCCCGCCGGCGTCATCGGCGCTCGCAGCGTTTTTTGAAAATCCAGCAAATCCATCCACGCCCGGTACTTGAATTTCCAGTTTGGCGCGCGATAGTCGCTCAGCTCCGCCTGCAAATCCATTCGCGAGCGTCCCGCGCCGACGAGCGCCTGCTCCACGATGAATCCGTCGCGCTGAATGCTGAACTTGGCCGAAAGATTCACCGGCACCGGCACAAACCGCTTCGCCGCGAATTGCACCTCCTTCCAGTCCAGCGCTCCCACATAAATCGGTTTCTCCGCGTCTCCACCCGCCTTCAGCGCCAGCCGAAATTCCGATCCTTGCAGCGCCAGCGGCGTCCCCACGTCGTTGTAAAGAATCCAGCCGTCCTGCACCTGCACCTGCTTCACGCGCAAGTCAAACAGCGTTTCGTTCATCGGTTTGCCGCGCTGCTGTTTCGCCGCCGAGGGCGGCGCCGGCACATTCGTCGATCCGTCTTTTTCCACGCGGATATGCACGCGCGGCTGCGTAATCTTCAGTTCGTCGAGCGAAACTCGCCGTCCCCAGAACGAATCAATCCGCAATCCCGCGTCGATTTCGGTCGCGCTGAACAGCGGCCCGCTTCCGCCGGGCTCTTTTCCGTGAATCGTCAATCCGCGAATCTTCGCCCGCAGCGACATCCATTCAATCGACAGCGAATCCACCTCGCACCATCCGCCCACCGTCGCGTTCAGCCGCCGGATCAATACCCGCTTCAAAAACGGATTTCCCGCGCCGCTGCCGAAAAAAATTATCAATCCCAGCGCAATCAGCGTGAGCTTGATTCCCAGCACCCACGCCGTGTGCCGCAGCCATCTCCATTTTCGGCGCCGCGTCTCTTGCGTCATCTTTCGCCCTCATTCGATAGCTTCGTGATGCGCAATCTCTCCCGGCTTTCTTTCAACCATTTGTCGGCTTGTTCGTTGATTCCTTTTTGGATCAGCGCTTCCTGAATCACGTCTCGCGCCGCATCGAACGACGGTGGCTCCTGCCCGCGCGCCTTCGCCCTCGCCATTACCGCCTGCTCGTAAAAATCTTTTATCGCCTTTTCGTCCACTTGCACCGTCGGCCGGAATCGCGAATCCAAATAGTTGCTCAAGTAAACCTGCGCCGTCACCATCTGCCGCACGTCCGCTTCGCTCAGCCCCGCTTTCGCGCGTTGCGCCTCATAATCTTCCGGCTTGGCAAACGACCGCATCAGCCGCTGTATTCCGCGTTCCACGTCCGCGTCCGACGCCGCCGGAAACCGCGAAGCTTCCGCCTCTTTCCGCACAATCCATTGATCGATCAAACGTTCCAGAATGATCGCGTCGCTTTCCGCTTTTCCGTCCACGAGCGCCTGATACCGCGCCAGCTGCTCCACGTCGCTCTGCAAAACAATCTCTTCGTCCACGCGCGCCACGATTCGGTCCACGACCTTCTGCGCCGCCGTCGGCCTCGCGCCGCCGCCAAGCGCCAGCAGTGCCGCAAGCATCACGCCATGGCTTTTCGCTCGCATCAAAACGGCGCTCCCAAGTTAAAGGAAATCTGAAATCGCGGCAGTTGCCCCGATTGAAAGCCGAGCGATCCGGGCGGGCACGTCGTCGATGTCGTTCCGCTTGGGCACGGAATCGGCAGCACAAAAAATGGCCGGTTGATTTGATAGCCGAGGTCGATTCGAATCGGTCCCACCGGCGTCGAGTACCGCAGTCCCAATCCAACCGTGTGCGCAAAATAGTTCAGTTCGTTCGAACAATTCGTCAAACATTGCGGCGTTGCCGATCCATCGAACGTCGGCTTCGGCAGCGACGACCGAAACGATATCCGGCTTGCGCGGCTGTATACGTTTCCTCCGTCGTAAAAAAGCGTCCCGCCCAGGCTCGTTCCGAAATACGGCAGCCGCATCGGAAACCGGAATTCCTGGTTCAACACCAGCAGCGCCTGGCCGCCCACCGGAAATCCCGAAGCCGAATCGCGCGGTCCCGCCTGGTTCAGTGCAAATCCGCGCAACGACGTTCCGCCGCCCGCAAAAAATCTCTCCGGCAGCGGAATCACTTGCGGCAAAATCGGTCCTGTCGGCGCGGGAAATGTCAGCGAAACGGTGTCGCGATAAGGATTCAGCACGCCGAACCGCAGCGACCGCGCAAAACTAAATCGCCGTTTGATCGGATGGTACGAAGAATTCTGATACAAAAATCGCGTGAAACTCGCGCTCGATCCAAAGTACGTATCCGCCACTCCCAAGTCCGCGCTATTCAGCGTCCCCTTCGTCGCGTCCGCCGGATTGTCCCGCGTGTCCCGCACCCACGAAATGCCAAACTGCGAGACGAGCGTCGGCTGCTGAAACAACGGAATCTCTTCCGGCTGAATCTTCAGATTCGCCACCAATATTTTTCGAAAACTGTATCGGTACAATATCGTCGTCCGCGACGTCGGCTGTTGCGTCAGTTGCACCGACCCTTCATACCGCGTTTCATTGAACGTATTGATGTCCTGCGTCTTCTCGAAATACGCCGTTGCCTGAAAACTGAAGTTCGGGCTCGCGAATGTGTTCGGCGAAGAATATCCCAGCAGTGCGCGCCCCTGCAGCGTGCTGCCCCGCAATTTCAACGAAAGCGTATCCGCGCGCCCCGTCAAATTCAGCTTTGAGATTTCCAGGATTCCTCGCGGCGCCGCCTCCAGCGCTCCGCCCGTCGGATCGGACGAACTCGCCAGCCGCTGCACTTCAAATCCTCCGCCGTATGCCAGCGTGTATCGCTTCGCCTCTTCCACCAGCGCCACCACATCTTTGTCCGGATTCGCACCCGCCGGGTTCTGCGGCGCCACCGTCACTCGATTGAATACCCCGAGGTTGTAAAGCCGCCGCTGCGTGTCCACCACTTCGCCCTGCCGCAGCGGCGCATTCGCCTTCACCTGCACCTGCCTTCGAATCACTCCCGCCCGCGTGCGCACATACCCGCTCACCAGCACTTTTCGCACTCGCGTCTGCGGCCCTTCTTCAATGTGATACGCCACCTTCACTTCCTTGAATTCATTCGCCGTCTTTTTCCCGTTTTTTTCCGTCGTCGGCTTCTCCGTCTCCGCCTCTTTCCTTGGCTCCACGTCCTCTACCACCGGCCGCAACGTCGCCTCCGGATATCCTTCGTTGTAATAAAGCGCCAGAATATTCGCGCGATCGCTTCCCACGTTCGAATCCGAATACGGCTGCCCGGGCAGCGATCCCACCACGCCCTGCAATTCCTCGTCGCTGAACGCGTGGTTTCCGTCGATCGCAAGCGCCGCCACTCGCGTTTGAATTCCTTCCGTCACCACGAACTTCACAAACAGATCGCCGCCGTGGCCTTCCACGTTGTCCCGGATATCCGCATCGACCTTCACGTCCAGAAACCCGTTCGATTTGTACAGCCCTTCCATCGACACGCGATCCGCCTCCACCAGCCGCCGGCTGAATCGCCCTCGCGAACCCAGCGCGCCCTGATAGATCGTCAGCCGCCCTCGCAGCAATTCCGAATTGAAATATTTGTTGCCGTTGATCTCGATTCCAATCAGCTTGTGCCGATCGCCGCGGCCCACCGTGTAGGTAATGACCTCTTCCGTCCCCTGCCAGCCGCTTTTTCCTTTCTCCTTCACGTCTTGTGTCGCCGTCGTGTAATCCACCGTCGCGTCAAAATATCCTTGCCGCTCCAGCCGCTCCCGCAAATTCCTCTTGCCTTCTTCAAGCAGGTCCGCGTCCACCGCGCCTTCCTGATAAATCGGCAACAGCCGCTTCAAATCTCCGCCGGCAAATTTCGCTCCCTGTACTTCCACCTTCACGCGCGGCCCTTCCGTCACGTCCACCGTCAGCGGCACCGCGTTCTTCGCTGCGTCATACTCTCCGCGCCGCACCGCCGCGCGCCCGCTCAAGTGCCCCTGCTTCGCCAAAAATTTTCGTATGCTCGCCGTCCCTTTTTGGATTCGCGCGTTCGTAATCGCCCGGCCGGGTTTCAAATTCAGCCGCGCCAGAATCTGCGCGTCCGGATATTCCGTGTTGTTCGTCAATTGCACCGCGGACACTCTCGCTCTCGCTCCCGGCGTCACGTGAAAAATTACGTCGATCTGGTGCGTTTCCGTATTCGCCAGCACTTCCGTCGCAACCTTCGCCTGATACAACCCTTCTTCCTGCAAAATGTCTTGCAGCCGCAAGACCGCCGCATCCAATTTCTCCTTGCGGTACACGTCTCCCAATTGAATCTGCAGCGCCGCCGCCGCGGACGCCTCGCTCGGCGGCTCCATCAGTCCGCGCAGGATCACTTGATTGAAGTACAGATTTTCTTCCGCAATGAAGTCCAGCCGCACTCCGCCCTCGACCGCCGTCGTCTCCGCCCGCAAATTCGCATAATCGCCGCTCCTAAAAAGGTTTCGCAGGCTTGCCGCCACCTGGCTCCGGTCCAGCGGCTTTCCCGTTTCCACCGGCAGTCCCGCCGGCGCATCCTGCAGCACCGTTCCGTCTCCCCGCACCACCCGCACGCTCACAACCGTCGGCTCGCCCGTCGTCTGTTGCGCCACGCTTTGCCGCGCGGCTCCGCCCGCAAGGAGCGCCGCAATCGCCAGCCCTTTCCATACCTTCGCCCAAGTCAATTTCATGCACTCAAATCGCTCAGACGAAGCGTAGCACAGCGGCGTTGCCTGCCATTCTCCCTTTGGCGCTATCATAAATAGGTAATCGCATCGCGCGGACAGGACCGCTTACGCCTTGTCTTCTCTCCCCAGCAACGCCGCCTCGTTCGAACGCTACTCGCGCCAGATTCTCTTCGCCGGCATTGGTGAATCCGGCCAGCAGCGCCTTGCCGCGTCCAGCGCCGTCATAATCGGCTGCGGCGCCATCGGCGCTTCCACCGCCGCTCTGCTCGCCCGCGCCGGCGTTGGCCGTCTCCGCATTCTTGACCGCGATTTCGTCGAGCCTTCCAACCTTCAGCGCCAGGCGCTGTTCGACGAATCCGACGCACGCGATTCGCTTCCGAAAGCGGTTGCCGCTCAGCAGAAACTTCGCGCCATCAACTCCGCCATTTCCATCGAAGGCCTCGTCGCCGATCTCACTCCGCAAAATGCCGAAGAACTTCTCTCCGGCTTCGATCTGCTTCTCGACGGCACCGACAATTTCGAAACCCGCTTCCTCGTCAACGATTTCGCCGTTAAAAAAAACATCCCGTGGGTTTACACCGCCGCCGTCGGCAGTTATGGCGTCACCATGACGGTCCGCCCGGGCCTCACCGCCTGCCTCGCCTGCCTTCTCGAAGGCGCAAACACTCCCGCGGGCGTCGAGGAAACTTGCGATACCATCGGCGTCCTCGCCCCGATCGTCCAACTCATTTCTTCCATTGAATCCGCCGAAGCGCTAAAGCTTCTCGCTGGAAAAGACGAAGCGCTTCACAATCGGCTCGTTTCCGCCGACGTCTGGTCCGGCCGCTTCCAATCCCTGGAAATTTCGCGCAATCCCGCTTGCCGCTCTTGCGCCCGCCGCGAATTCTCTTACCTCGAAGGGCGAGCCCAGCCCCACGTCACCCTGTGCGGCCGCGATTCCGTTCAAATTCACGAGCGTTCCCGTTCGCTTGACCTCGCCGCCCTCTGCGCGCGCCTTTCTTCCGCCGTCGAATCCGTCCGCCACAATGAATTTCTTCTCCGCTTCCGCGTCCCGCCTTATGAAATGACCGTCTTCGCCGACGGCCGCGCCATCCTCAAAGGCTCAGCCGACCCCGCCGTCGCGCGCTCGCTCTACGCCCGCTTCATCGGCGCCTAGCCGCCGTCTTCTTTCTTTTTTCTTTGTTTAGATTCGCAGTTATATTGGCCGATTTCCAAATTTGTCGGTCGCTTCTGGTTTGCCGTTGTAGGGGCCGATTTCCGAATCGGCCCATTACAAGATTTCAAATGTAAGGAATCTGCAGGTCGATGCAAGTTGTAAACAGTGAGGACGCCCCAACTTCGCCGCACCAACCAACCCTACCGGAACCCGCCGCCCCGGCCCACCGAACCTCGCATCGACGCGCGGTCCAAATTCTCCCGCAAATTCATCAACGTCAAAAATGTGCTCAAAATGCGCGCCTTCAAATCATCCGTCAACGGCATTCCGCTCGTCGCCACGCGCGCCAGCCGTTCGCCATTCTCCGTCAAAAACTTCATGATCTCTTTCAGCCGTTCATGCGGCGCGTTTCCCATCGCCGTCTCGCGCCTCATCTCCGCGCAGTTTCCTTCAATCGAAAGCGTGTAGTGCAGCACGCACAGTTGCTGTTCGGCAAGCGCCGCGGGGGCCGTACTCTTGCATCCGGTGATTTGGCAGTTCGTGGGCATCGCCTGCGCGGGTATGGTAACGCAACCGCAACACTCCTAGCTAACATCACCCTTCGCTCAAAATCCAGTCTCCTCCGCTCCCTTGTTTCGCATATTGCACGTTCCGCCAACTCCTCGCCTTTTCTGCCGTGGCGCCTTGCAGGACCTGCTTTCCACCTGCCCGCCGTGCAGCGAAGACGGCCGATGCAAGGCGCCACGAAGTTGTAGGGGCCGATTTCCGCCAGCCCGCCGCGGCGTGAATCGGCCCGCGGCAAGATGTCAGACGCAAGGAAGTTGTAGGGCCGGCTTTCCGAAGCCGGCCGATGCAAGTTTCTAAATGTGAGGACGACGCGACTCCGCCGCACCAACAACCTTACCGGACCCCGCCGTGGAAGGAAGCCGGCTGCGCTCGTTTGGTCTACTGCGTGTGCGGAGCGAACTCGATCGCTAGCCCGGCACCGCATTTACACTCTCGTGATCCACTCCGCCGAGACCGTCCGCCCAGGCCGGCACTCCCTCCCGCGCGCAATCCGCAAATATCCCTTTGACGCGGTTTTATTTCTGCTGTATTTTTATGCATGGCAATGTATAATCTTACTCTCATGAGCGCAGGCAAAACATTTCGTCACGGCCAGATCCTCCGCCTCGTCTCCGGCGAACGCATCGCCAACCAGGACGATTTGCGCCGCCGTCTTGCCGCCCAGCGCCTCCGCGTCACCCAGGCCACTCTTTCCCGCGACCTGCAGGAGTTAAAGCTTGTCAAGACGCCGGAAGGTTACAAACAATCCACCACCATCTCGGAAGAAGTTCCGCCGCTTCCTCCGCTCGCTCGCGCCCTGCGTGAATTTCTGGTCGACGTCCGCCCGGCGGAAAATCTTCTCGTTCTCAAAACTCCGCCCAGCGGCGCGCAGCCTCTCGCCGCCGCCGTGGACGCATCCAAATTTCCCGAAATCGCCGGCACCATCGCGGGAGACGACACCGTCCTCATCATTACCGCCAGCAAGAAAACCCGCGCGGCGCTCCAGGCAAAGATCGAATCCCTGCTGAAATGAGCACTCCTGAACCCATCGCCGTCGCAGGTGTCTCCGGTTACACCGGCTTTGAGCTGGCAAAGCTCTTGCTCCGCCATCCCGCCGGTTCCGCCGCCACCTTTTTCATGCGCGATACGCAAGGCGCGCACTGCCTCTCCGAACTTTTCCCGCAGTTTCGCGGCATCGGTCGCGCGCCGCTCCGTCCGCTTTCCGTCGAAAATATTCTCGCCACCGGCGCGAAAACCGCATTTCTATCGACGCCGCACGAAGCGTCCGCCGAACTCGCGCCACCACTGCTCGAAGCCGGCCTCAAAGTCATTGACCTCAGCGGTGCATTTCGTTTTCGCAATCCAGCCGTTTTCTCGTCCTGGTACAAACTCCCCGCGCCGCACGCCGCGTGGCTCGATTCCGCCGTGTACGGTTTGCCGGAGTTTTACACAAACGAGCTTGCTTCCGCGCAACTCGTCGCCAATCCCGGCTGCTACGCCACCAGCGTCATCCTCGCCGTGCGCCCGCTCGCCATTGGCGGCTTGCTCGATTCCGCCTCGCAAGTCGTTGCCGACTGCAAATCCGGCTCGACCGGCGCGGGAAAAGAACTTCGCCGCGATCTGCACTTCTCCGAGCTCGACGAAAATTTCAAAGCTTACAATCTCTTTTCCCATCGCCACACGCCGGAAATTCTCGATCACACCGGCCTATCCGAATCGCAGCTCGTCTTTTCCACGCATCTTCTTCCCATCGCGCGCGGCATCCTTTCCACGATCTATATCGCGCTCGCCGAGCCGCAAACGCCCGAGTCCATCGAAACTCTCTATCGCAAAGCGTACGCGGGCCGTTCGATGGTCCGCCTCTGGAAGGCCGGCACACTGCCGGAAATTCAGCACGTCGCGCACACCAATTTCGCCGACCTCGGCTTCGCGCTCGATTCTTCCGGCCGTCGCCTCATCGTCGTCTCTTGTCTCGATAATCTTGGCAAAGGCGCCGCGGGCCAGGCCGTTCAAAATTTCAATCATCTTCTTCAACTAGAGGAGACGACCGGACTGCAATGAAACTCGTCATCAAATTTGCCGGTGCATTGCTCGAAAACGATTCCGTCGTCCGTGACCTCGCGGCGCAAGTCGCCGCGCTCGCCAAGCAAGGCCATGAAATTCTCGTCGTTCACGGCGGTGGCCGCATCTTTACCGCCACGCTCAAGCGCCTCGGCATCGAAAGCAGATTCGTCAACGGCCTTCGCGTCACCGATCGGGAAACGCGCGACGTTGCCGTCATGGTTTTCGCCGGCCTCTTGAACAAACAGCTTTCGGCCGCGATCACGGCCGCGGGCCAGCCTGCCATCGGCATCGCTGCCGCCGATGCGCAAATCTTTCGCGCCGAGCCGCTCGTGCACAACGAAGTTGCCGGCGGCCTCGGTTTTGTCGGCTATCTCACCGGCATGAACACTTCGCTTGTCGAATCCTTTTGGCAGAGCAATCTCGTTCCCGTCGCCGCGTGCCTCGGCATCGGTCCCGACAATGAGCTCTACAACATCAATGCCGACCACATGGCCGCTGCTTGCGCCGAATATCTCGCCGCCGACAGGCTCATCTATCTCACCGACGTTCCCGGCGTCTTGAACGGTGAAAAAGTCATTTCCGCCATCTCCGAAGCCGAAATCGAATCGCTCGTGCAAAACCGCACCGTCTCCGGCGGCATGATTTTGAAACTCGAAGCCGCCAAGCGCGCGCTCGAAGGCGGCGTCAAAGGCGTTCACATCGTCGGCGGCACCGAACCCGGCGCCTTGCTCGCCGCAATGCGCGCGGCTGAATCGAGTTCTTGCCTCCACAGCGCCATTCCCGGCACGCGCATCATGCGTCAGCCGCACTCCGCCGCCCTTTCCGCCGCATAACCAAATGAAAACTTCCGCCAAAACTCGCAAACCCGTCACGCCCGCCGCGTTAGCCGACGCGGAGAAATTTCTTCTCCCAACCTACAAGCGCCCGCCGCTTGTCTTCACCCGCGGCCGCGGTCCTTACGTCTTCGATTCATCCGGCAAAAAATATCTCGATTTTCTCGGCGGCATTGCCGTCAATGGCCTCGGCCACGCCCATCCAGCCATCGTCAAAGTGATTCGCCGCGAATCCGCTCGCGCCATTCACCTCTCCAATCTTTTTCACAATGAATTTCAGGGCCCGCTCGCCAGAAAACTTGCCGAAGTTTCCGGAATGGATCGCGTCTTTTTTTCCAACAGCGGCAGCGAAGCCATCGAAGGCTGCCTAAAACTCGCCCGGCTCTATTCGCGTCCCGCCGATTCGCCGCTCGCCGCCCCAAATCCAAAACATCGCATCCTCGCCCTCGAAAATTCTTTCCACGGCCGTACTTTCGGCGCCGTCAGCGTCACCGCCACCGAAAAATATCGCTTGCCTTTCGCTCCGCTCGTTCCCGGCGTCGAATTCGTCAAATGCAACGACGTTGCCGACCTCGAATCCAAATTCGACAAAAACGTCTGCGCCGTCATTCTCGAAACCATTCAGGGCGAAGGCGGAATCTATCCCGTCAGCGAGGCATTCTGGAATCGCGCCCGCACCCTCACCTCGCAGCACGGCGCTCTGCTCATCGCCGACGAAATTCAATGCGGGCTCGGGCGCACCGGCCGCTATTTTGCTTACCAGAAATTTTCGGGGAAGCCGGACCTCGTCGCCGTCGCCAAGCCGCTCGCCGCCGGTTTGCCCCTCGGCGCTATTCTCGCGTCCGAAGCCGTCGCGGCCCGCGTCAGTCCCGGCGTACACGGCACAACGTTCGGCGGCGGTCCCATGATCTGCGCCGTCGCGCTCGAATTCCTGAAACTTCTCGAAAAAAAGAAAATCCTCCAAAACGCCGCCGCTCGTGGCGCCGAAATTCACGCCGGCGTCGAAAAACTCGCGAAAAAATATTCCTTCATCAAGCAAGTTCGCGGCGAAGGCCTCATGGTCGGCGTCGAGCTCACCGTCGACGGCGCGCCGTTCGTCGCGGAAGCCATGAATCGCGGGTTGCTCATCAACTGCACGCACGATTACACGCTGCGTCTCCTTCCCGCTTTCATCATCAGCGCCAAACAAGTTCGCGAATTTCTCGCGATCTTCGAACAAGTTTTGGGCCATGTTTCCAAATCCATCGCTGCGACGGCAACGGCGCGGCACGCGGCTCACGCCGCAGTAAGGTAAGAAAACGAAATGGCAACAACTAGCCTGGCAGCGCCTGTTCTCGTCGCAAACGATCTCCTCACCGGAGCCGAATGGAGCCCCGCGCACACGCGCGAACTCCTCGCCATCACCGCGGACATTAAATCGAATCCGGCGAATTACGCCGACACCCTGCGCGGCAAATTTCTCGCGTTAATTTTCGAAAAGCCTTCGCTGCGCACGCGCGTCACTTTCGAAGTCGGCATTCAGAGCATGGGCGGCCACGTCGTTTTCCTCGATCACACGCAAGCCCGCCTCGGCGAACGCGAATCCATCGCCGACGTCGCGCGCAATCTCGAACGCTGGGTCCACGGCATCGTCGCCCGCGTTTACGAACAGCGCGTCCTCGACGAAATGGCCGCCACCACCGAAATTCCCGTCATCAACGCGCTCTCCGACAAATTCCATCCCTGCCAGGCCCTCGCGGACTTCTTCACGCTCGAAGAAAAATTCGGCGCACTCAAGGGTTTAAAGCTCGCCTACGTCGGCGACGGCAACAACGTTTGCCACTCGCTCTCCTATCTCGCCGCCCGTCTCGGCGTCAATCTCCGCATCGCCACGCCGGAAAATTACGCGCCCGACGCCGACGTCATCGCCGATTCCAAGCGCGTCGCCAAGGAAACCAAAGCAAAAATCGAACTCTTCACCGACCCGCGCGAAGCCGTCCAAGACGTTCAGGCCGTTTACACCGATTCCTGGACCAGCATGGGCTTCGAAGCCGAAGAAAAAGTCCGCAGCGAAGTCTTCAAGCCCTATCAAGTCAATCGCAAACTCATGGCCCTCGCAGGCCGCGATTCCATTTTCATGCACTGTCTTCCCGCGCATCGCGGCTCGGAAGTCACCAACGAAATTCTCGATGGTTCGCGCTCCGTCGTGCTCGACCAGTCCGAAAATCGCATGTACGTCCAAAAAGCGATTCTGCACACGCTCTATCGTTAGATTGTTGTTGCGGCAGAGGTAGCGTAGCCACTCTTGTTTACCCCGAGCATCGAGGGGGCTGCGCCAACCACCGGGAAGGCTGGATTCGAAGGGTTTCGCAAACTGTTAGACTACGCATAACTCCAATCACGAAAGAGGAATTGTGAACCGAACCGCTCCCAAACCGAAAAAAGTCGTGCTCGCTTATTCCGGCGGCCTCGATACCAGCATCATCATTCCCTGGCTCAAGGAAAATTACGGCTGCGAAGTCATCGCCATGATCGGCGACGTCGGCCAGCAGGAAGACTTGCAAGCCGCGTACAAAAAAGCGCTCGCCACCGGCGCCTCTTCCGCCACCATCGAAGATCTTCGCGAAGAATTCGTCCGCGATTTCATCTGGCCCACGCTCCGCGCCGGCGCCGTCTACGAACACACGTATCTTCTCGGCACTTCCATGGCGCGTCCCGTCATCGCCAAGCGCCAGGCGGAAATCGCGCTCAAGCTCGGCGCGGACGGCCTCTCGCACGGTTGCACCGGCAAAGGCAACGATCAGGTTCGCTTCGAACTCGCCTACAAAGCCATCGCGCCCAACGTGCAAATCATCGCGCCCTGGCGCGAATGGGACATCGACTCCCGCGAAGACGCCATCGCTTACGCCGAAAAACACCACGTGCCCATCGAGCAAAGCAAAAAAAATATCTACAGCCGCGACCGCAACATCTGGCATCTCAGCCACGAAGGCGGCGAACTCGAAGATCCCGCCAATGCGCCGAGCGAAGCCATGTGGCAATGGACTGTCTCGCCCGAAAAAGCTCCCGAAAAAGCCGAAGAAGTCGAAATCGGTTTCGAATCCGGCACGCCCGTCTCCGTCAACGGCGCCAAACTCGCTCCCGTCGATCTTCTCAATGCGCTCAACGAAATCGCCGCGCGTCACGGCGTCGGCCGCACGGACCTTGTCGAAAATCGCCTCGTCGGTATGAAGTCTCGCGGCGCGTACGAAACTCCCGGCGGCACGCTCCTCGTCACCGCGCATCGCGAACTCGAACGCCTCACCGTCGATCGCGAAACCGCGCACCTTCAGCAAACTCTTTCTGTCCGCTACGCCGAACTCGTCTACAACGGCGTCTGGTTTTCCACGCAGCGCCAGGCGTTAGACGGCTTCTTCAGCGTCTCGCAAGAGCGCGTCACCGGCTCCGTCGGCCTCAAACTCTGGAAAGGTTCGCTCAACGTCACCAGCCGCAAATCTCCTTTCTCTCTTTATCGCGCGGACCTCGCCAGCTTCACCATGGGTCGTTACAATCCGAAAGACGCCGAAGGTTTCATCAATCTTTTCGCGCTTCCCGTCACCGTCCGTCCCAAAGCCAAAGCCGAAGGCGGTAACTCCTAAATGTTTGCCGGCAACGACGGCTCCGTTACCCCGCGCCCCGGCGTGCAATCGCCTTCCGCTTTGCCGCGGTTTGTCATCCTGAGTCCCGCTGCTCCCGCATCGCGATTCAGGACTTCAACCCTTGCGTCTTCGCAAAAATCTTCCGCAGCGTGTTTTTCCGAAACTGACGACTGACAACTGATGACTGACCACTTCCTCCATGACTGACCGCAAAGACTCCAAACTCTGGGGTGGCCGCTTCGATAAAGCGCCCGACGCGCGCTTCGACGCCTTTCAGCGCTCCTTCGCATTCGATCGCCGCCTCCTTCCGTACGAAATCGCCGTCGATCGCGCCTGGGCCAAAGCCCTCGAACCCATCGGCATCTTCACCGCCGCCGAAGTCAAGCAAACCCTCGCCGCGCTCGACAAAATCGAAGCCCGCGCCAAAACCGATCCCGCCTGGCTCGAAAAAAACGGCGCCGACGCCGAAGACGTCCACCACTTCGTCGAAAAAGCCCTCGTCGAAGAATTGGGCCCTCTCGGCTGGAAGCTTCACACCGGCCGCAGCCGCAACGAACTCGTCGCCACCGATTTCCGCCTCTTCGTCATCCACGCCGCAAGCGAAATGACGGTGGCGATTCGCGCGGTTCTCGGCATGCTCTGCCTTCAAGCCGGTGTCGCGGTCGACGAGAACGTTCCCATGGCGGGCATGACCCACATGCAGCACGCGCAGCCGATCCTCCTCGCGCATTTCTTCATGGCCCACGCCGAAGCGTTTTTGCGCGACGCCAGAAAATTGCGCCTCGCCGCGGAAGGTGCCAACGTCTGCCCCATGGGTTCCGGAGCCCTGGCTGGCAATTCCTTGGGAATTGACCGTCGAGCCGTTGCCGCCGAACTCGGATTTACACGCATTTCCGCCAACAGTTTGGACGCCGTCAGCGACCGCGATTTTGCGCTGGACTATCTCTTCGCTCTCGCCGGTATCGCCACTCATCTGTCTCGCCTTGCGGAAGACCTCGTGATTTTCGCCTCACAAGAGTTTTCTTACGTCATTCTTCCCGACGAATACTCCACCGGCAGCAGCCTCATGCCGCAAAAGAAAAATCCCGATTGTTGGGAACTCATCCGCGGCAAAAGTGGTCGCGTTAACACGGCTCTCCTGGCCCTTTTGACCACCCTCAAGGCTTTGCCCACCGGTTATCAGCGCGATTTGCAGGAAGATAAAGAAGTTCTTTTTAACGCGCACGATCAAGTGGCCGAAATGCTTCTGGTCGCATCCGGTGCTTTATTCACCACGCGATTCAACGCAGAAAAGCTTCGCGCCACCGCTTCCAATCCCGCGCTCCTCGCAACCGAAGCCGCCGACTATCTCGTGCGCAAAGGTATTCCCTTTCGCCAGGCTCATGACGTCGTCGGCAAAATCCTAAAAGAAGCGGAACGTCAGAATGTGCTCTGGACGGAGCTTCCCGTATCCGAATTGCAGAAATTCTCGCCTGCGTTTGACGACGACCTCAAGCAATCATTGACTCTTCAGGCCGCCATTGCCGCCAAGAATGTTCCCGGCGGAACTTCGCCCGATCAGGTCCGCAAAGCGATCGCGGCTTTAGACCAGCGCGATTGGGGCGACGAAATTGTAAGCGGGATTGCGATCTGATGACCCAGCCTCCCACCGAAGCCGCGCTCCCCAAAGGTTTCCGCTTCGCCGCCACCGCTTGCGGCCTCAAAAAAACCGGCGCGCTCGATCTCGCCATTCTTTCCAGCGACGTGCCCGCTTCCGCCGCCGCCGTCTTCACGCAAAATCTCGTCGTCGCCGCTCCCGTCACGCTCTCCAAAAAACATCTCGCCGCCTCCAAAGGCCGCATGCGCGCCGTCGTCGTCAACGCCGGCAACGCCAATTGCGCCACTGGCGCGCAAGGCGATTCCGCCGCGCAACGCACCGTCGAAGAAGCCGCTCGCCGCCTCGGCCTCCCGCCTCACGAACTCTTCGTCTGCTCCACCGGCGTCATCGGCGTCCAGCTCCCCGTCGAAAAAATCCTCCGCGCCCTTCCCATGCTTTCTCGCAACCGCCGCCCTTCCGCCCGCTCTTTCGCCGAATTCTCTCTCGCCATTTGCACCACGGACACGCGACCCAAAACCGCTTCCGCCTCTTTCCGCATGTCCGGCAAACGCATCCATCTCATCGGCTGCGCCAAAGGCGCCGGCATGATTCATCCCAACATGGCCACCACGCTCGCCTTCGTCGCCACCGACGCCAACATTTCTCCCTCTCTCCTCCAGCGAACCTTGCGCGACGTCACCGGCCGCACCTTCAACGCGGTCAGCGTCGACGGCGACACGAGCACCAACGACACGCTCCTCGTCCTCGCCAACTCAGCCGCTGGCGCGCCGCCAATCGCGAACGCCTCCAAAGCCCACCGCCAATTCACCGCCGCCCTCGAAGCCGTTTGCGGCTCTCTCGCCCAGCAAATCGTCGCCGACGGCGAAGGCGCGCAGCGCGTCATCGAAATCGAAGTCCGCGGCGCCAAATCCGAATCCGCCGCGAAAAAAATCGCCGAAACCATCGCCACTTCGCCTCTCGTCAAAACCGCGTTCGCCGGCGGCGATCCCAATTGGGGCCGCATCTTCGCCGCCGCCGGCCGTTCCGGCGTCAAATTCGATCCCTCGCTCGTCGAAATCACCATGGCCGGCATCAAAGTCCTCCAGCGCGGCCAACCTCTTGAATTCAACGAACGCGCCGCCAGCAACAAACTTCTCGCCGACCACGTTCCCATCGTCGTCCATCTCCACGCCGGCAAATCCTCTGCCCGTTACTGGACATGCGACTTCACCGCCGAATACGTCCGCATCAACGCCTCCTACCGCACCTGATAAGCCTGTGGCTGTTTGCGTTTCCATCTAGCGCTGTGGCTTCATCCCAGCATCTTCTGTTGAACCACCAACGTGAAGTTTTTCCATCGTTATTTCCGTTGCGTCAATCTTGTATTACACTGTATTCGTTTGTATGGAGCGCTCGTGGCCACCTCAAAAATCCTCACTTTGCGCCTCGATCAGCACGACAGAAGTCGCCTTGAAAAGCTGGCCAAAGCCACAAATCGCTCTCGCTCCTACATTGCCGCCGAAGCAATTCGCGAATACCTCGCTCTCAACGAATGGCAAGTCGCCGAAATCAAGAAGGCCATCGAAGAAGCGGACCGTGGAGAGTTTGCTTCCGAAAGCCAGGTAAAGCGCCTCAGGAAAAAGTGGACCTCTCGTGCGCGTTAGGTGGCTGCGTCGCGCCCTCGCCAATCTCGAAGAAGAAGCGCAATTCATTGCCGCAGACAATCGAGCCGCCGCAAATAAAACCGTTGCAATCATCTTCGCCGCCGTGGACCGCCTCTCGCGCCATCCTGCAATGGGAAGATCGGGACGCGTGCCCGGTACGCGTGAACTTATAGTCTCTGGCACGCCTTACGTCATACCCTACCGCGTGCGGGGCGGCGTTTTGGAAATCCTTCGTGTTTTTCACGCAGCGCGAAAATGGCCATCCGAATTTTAAAAAATAAATTCCGTCGGCAAATTCGCTTCGTTCAATGTTTTACTCCTGTCACGAGCCAAGAAGCATGGCGCGTTCCCCGTTTTTGCTGGCCCAATCTCCTCCTCATTGACACCCGCGCCCGAGAAGCCTATGTTTTTCGCGCGGTCTCGACTTGCGGAGGCGCCCCGATGATTCTGAATATCGAGCACAAGAACGTGGATCCCGACATCGATCTCTTCGCCATGGCCGGCCGCCTGACCATGGGCAGCGACAGCCAGCAGGTGGAATGGAATCTCGCGAAAATCCTCAGGGAAAATCACAAGAAGGTCATCTTCGATCTGGCGGGCGTTAATTTCGTCGATAGTTCCGGCGTCGGCATCCTCGTCATGTGCCACGCCAAGTTGAAAAAGGCCGGTGGCGCCCTGCGCATCGCCGGCGCGCAGGGAATGGTTCAGCAAGTCCTCGAGATGACCAGCGTAAACAAAATTGTCGAGTTTTATCCCAGCGCCTCCGCGGCCGCAAAAAATTTCACGCTCGTATAAGCGCCCTCGATTTGGCCCGCCCTCCACAATGCGGAGCACCACAGCCATGAGCGGACGCCTGGCAGGAAAGGTTGTGATCGTCACCGGCGCGGCGCAAGGCATTGGATTCGGTTGCGCTCGCATGACCGCCGCCGAAGGCGCCAGCGTCGTACTCGGCGATTTGCAACGCGAACGCGGTGAAGAAGCGGCCGCAACGATTCGTAAAGAAGGCGGTCGCGCGATTTTTCAATTCGCCGACCTCACCGACGAATCCCAATCCGCCTCGCTCGCCCAAGCTGCCTTCAAACACTTCGGCGCCCTCCACGGCCTCGTCAATAACGCCGGCTGGTTCTCCCGCGCCCGCCTCGAAGAAACCACTTCCGAACTGTGGGACAACGTCTTGCACGTCAATCTGCGCAGCGCTTTTTACATGTCCAAACACGCCGTTCCGCTCATGCGTTCCGCCAAAGGCGGCAGCATCGTCAACATGGGCTCCGTCTGCGGCATCCAGGGTCTGCCCAATCTCGTTGCCTACGCCGCCGCCAAAGGCGGATTGCTCTCCCTGACCAGAACCCTCGCCGGCGCGCTTGCCCCCGATCGCATTCGCGTGAATTACGTCATTCCCGGTTGGATCGCCACCGAAGGTGAATTGCAAGTTCAAAAAAGTGAAGGGCGCGGCATCGAAGATTTGCAAAAGGCCGGAAATCGTTTGCCGCTTGGCCGCATGCAGACCGTCGAGGACGCCGCCCACGCCGCGATTTATTTGTTGAGCGACGAAGCGGCACAAGTAACCGCCGCGGTCCTCAACGTCGACGCGGGCGGCTCCATGCTGCCCATTCAGAACGAAATGTATCCGGGGTAGTTGACTGCCGCTCGTTTCGCATTAATATAGCTGCGAATTTCGCTAACCGTTTTTTTCGAGGGAGGTGCACGCATGCGACGAAGCCTGATTTATTTCGCCCTGGCAATGCTGGTGCAGCCAAGCTTCTCTCAGGAAAAGGCGCCCGAAGGGCCCACCGACGAAAAAGCCCGGAAGAGTTTCGCCAACGCACTCCAGGAAGTTAAGGAACGCAAATTGGCGTTCGCCCTCGATGATTTCAAGAAAGCCGACAAGCAGGACGGCGGGCATTGCAAACCGTGCCAGAAGCAGATGATCAAGTTCGGCGTGGAACTCGGCGAGTGGAAAACGGCGGAACTCGCCGCCACGGAAATGATTGCCGATGCAAAAGAGCCGCGAGACCTCGCTCTGGCCCATTACCAGTACGCGGTCCTGCTCGCGAACGAAGCCAAGCAGAAACGCAAAGAAGATATTTATTCCCACGCGCACGACGAAGCCACCCAGGCCCTTGCCGCTGCTCCCAACTTTCCCGATGCGTCCTTCATGGACGGCGTCGCGCTTGCCGGCATGGGCCAGGATGACGCAGCCAAAGTCCGCTTCGCGGAGTTTATCAAAGCGCGGCCGGCCGATGATCCGCAACGTCAGCGAGCCTCTCGATACCTTGACCGTCCGGAATTGGTCCGCGCCAAACTCGTTCCTCCCTTCAGCGTGACGACCATGGATGGCGCAAAAATCTCCATGGACGATTTGCAGGGCAAGGTCGTCCTGCTCGATTTTTGGGCCACTTGGTGCGCACCGTGCCGTGAGGCGCTGCCTCACATTCAGCAGGTGGCAAAAAAGTTCAAAGATGAGCCGCTCGTGATTTTAAGCGTCAGTTTGGACGGCAACGAAGCCAATTGGAAAGAGTTCGTCGGAAAACATGAAATGACCTGGCCGCAATATCGCGATGGCGGATTCACCGGGCCCGTCGCAAAAATGTTCGGCGTCACCGCCATTCCTCACACCTTCACCATCGACGCTGACGGCGTTCTGCAAGAGGAGCACATCGGAGACGCTTCCATCGAAGGAAAACTCAAAAAACTCATCTCCCGCGCCCACGAATTGCAAGCGCCGCCGGTCCCACAGAAATAGTCCCGCCAATAATCTATTTCGAACTTCCTTCCGCCCACTTCCAGTTTGCAAATTGCTCGCGCAATTCTATCTTCTTGAATTTGCCCACGCTCGTCCGCGGAATCGCTTCCACGAACACAATCGAATCCGGCAATTGCCACTTCGCAAATTTCGCCGCCAGAAATTGCCGCAGCTCTTCCGCCGTTGTCGATTCTCCCGCCTTCAAAACCACCGCTGCCAGCGGCCGTTCCTGCCACTTCGGATGCGGCAATCCCACCACGCACGCCTCTTTCACCGCCGGATGCCCCATCAAAAAATTTTCCAAATCCACCGAACTGATCCACTCCCCGCCCGATTTCACCAAATCCTTCGCCCGGTCAATCAACCGCACATAGCCCTCTTCATCCATCGTCGCCACGTCGCCCGTTCGAAACCATCCGTCCGCCGTCCACCGGTGCGCCTGATCCGGCGCCTTGTAATATTCCGCCGCAATCCACGGCCCGCGTATTTCCAGTTCGCCCGCCGTCGCGCCGTCCCACGGACACTCCAAGCCTTCCGGCATCGCCTCGCCCGGCGCGAAATCCGCGCGCCGCATCACGCGCAATTCGATAAACGGTCCCGCCCATCCTTGCTTGCATCGCACTTCGTACTGTTTGTCCGCGGGCCAGTCCCACATGTGTTGCTTCAACGATCCAAGCGTCGCCAGCGGCGTCGTTTCCGTCATTCCCCACAAATGAATCAGCCGAATGCCAAATTTATCCAGCCCGCGAATCAATTGTTCCGGCGGCGCCGATCCGCCGCACGCCAGCCGCACCGGCCGCGAAAATTTCCATCGCGTCGGATTCGCTTCCAGCGCTTGCAGCACGCCCATCCACACCGTTGGCACGCCGCCCGCAAATGTCACTCTCTCTTGCACCATCAAATCCAGAATGCTTTCCGCGTCCACGTTCGGTCCCGGCAGCACCAGCCTTGCGCCCACCATCGCGCACGTGTACGGCAATCCCCACGCATTTGCGTGAAACATCGGCGCCACCGGCAGCACCGTGTCGCCGTGGCTCAGCCCCATCGAATCCACCATCGCCTCCGCGAACGAGTGCAGCACCAGCGCGCGGTGCGAATAGATCACGCCCTTCGAACTTCCCGTCGTGCCCGACGTAAAACACATCGCCGCGCCGTCATTCTCTTCGATCTTCGGCAGCGGCGCGTCCGGCGAAGCATTCGCGATCAACTCTTCATAATTCAAAAATCCGTTCGCCACCTCGCCGCATCCGTACGGCACCACAACTATTTTTTCGAATGGCGCTTCCGCTCGGAATTTCTCCAGCACCGGCAGCAGCACATCGTCGATAATCAGAAACCGGTCCTCCGCGTGCCGCGCAATCGCCGCTATCTCTTGCGCATGCAAACGCAAATTCAGCGTGTGCAAAATTCCGCCCGCGCACGGCACGCCAAAAAACGCCTCCAGATGTCCGCTGTGATTCCACATCATCGAAGCCACCCGGTCCCCCGGCCGCATTCCCATTTCGATCAGCGCGGAAGCCAGCCGCCGCGCTCGCCCGTGGAAATTTCCGTAGCTCGTCCGCACAATCGATCGGTCCGGCCGCCGCGAAACAATTTCAACCTTCGGAAAAAGTTTGCCGTTGCGCGCGAAAATATGTTGCAGCGTCAACGGAAAATCCATCATCGTTCCGCGCATGCGTTCCTCGCTGGGTCGAAACTTTCCCGCATCGTAGCATCAAAAAAGCCGTTGCGTGCCATCGCCTGCGCCGGTACTTTCGCGGCCTGCCCCTCCCAGAAAATTCGTTGCAAAAGTGGTCAATTTCCGAGAGGATGCAACTGACCGCTGAAGGGTACGTGCGCGCCCGTGGTGGAATGGTGTCTCCTCTGCCCTGGACGTTCGCTGTTTCTTCAGCGCGCTCCGCGACTTGCATATGGGTTCCGGGCAGAAGGAGTCGGTAAGTGAAGAAGCTCTATGTTGGTAATCTTCCGTTTTCCGCGACGGAGGATAGCTTGCACGAATTTTTCACGCAGGGTGGGGTAAACCCATCCGCCGTGAATCTCATTCGTGACCGTTTCACCGGGCAATCGCGCGGATTCGCCTTCGTTGAAATCACCAATGACGAAGAGGCGGATCGCGCCGTCAACTCGATGAACGGCCAGAACTTCGGGGGACGCAACCTGGTGGTGAATGAAGCGCGGCCGCAGACAGAGCGCGGCGGTGGTGGTGGCGGCGGTCGCGGCGGCTACGGCGGCGGTCGTGGCGGTCATGGCGGCGGTGGTGGTCGAGGCGGCGGCGGTGGACGCGGCGGCGATCGGGGTGGCGATCGCGGCGGAGACCGTGGCGATCGCGGAAACCGCTGGTAGAAGTTCTCTCCTCGGTTATCGGCGGCGGGCCGTCTAGGCTCGCCGAGTCTTACCCCTTCGAAAGGTGCTGCGCTGCAGGTCTGTGCCGGGCGGCTGTCTTTTCCACAATTCCTTGCTTGTAGCGAAATTTTTCCATCGCAATGGATTGCAATCCGCGTTCAACCAATGCGCGTGCGCCGCATTGCTCTTCGGCGCGATCGAGTTGCTCCGTCGTCGCAAAAAGCGCCGGCGATTTTGGCTGCAAAATCGCGCAACAATCGTGAAAGCGTTCGGCGGAAATATCGTGCGTGCCGATTTTCGCGGCCAGCTCCTGAATTTCCAGTTTGTCGTCGCCGATGAGCGGACGGTAAAGCGGCAGCCGCGCGATCGAGCCGACCGATTGCAAATTTCCCAGCGTTTGCGAAGCGACCTGGCCGAGGCTGTCTCCCGTCACCAATCCCTTCGATCGTTCGCGAAGCGCGATGCGCTCCGCGATGCGCAGCATCAACCGGCGGTACAGCAGCGTTCGAAACGATTCGTCGGCCTCCGCCACGATTTGCCGTTGCAGCGGTTCGAACGGAACGAGGTACAGCTTCGCCGTCGCTTGCCACGGCACAAGTTTTTCCACGAGCCGCCGCGCCACGTGAACCGACGATTCGCCCGGCTCCGCTCCGCCTCCCCAAAAATGCACGAAGCTCAAATGCGCCCCGCGCTTCATCATTTTGTACGCCGCCACCGCCGAATCGAATCCGCCGCTCAGCAAACACGTCAGCCGTCCCGCCGTATTCGTCGGCAATCCGCCGGGGCCGGCGATGCGCCGCGCGTAAATTAAAATCGGTCCGCGCGTCACCTCAATCCGGCACGTCAGCTCCGGATTTTTCAAATTCACTTTTGCCGCGCGTCCCGCCGCCTCCAGTTTGTCGAAAAGCTTGCCGCCAACTTCGCGTTCGAGAAACATCGAAGTGTGCGGAAATCGTTTGTCGCTCCGCTTCGCACGCACCGCGAAAGTGGAAAACGTTTCCGTGCGAATTTCGTCCCACGCCGTTTCGCAAATTTGCGAAACGGCGTCGTCGCCCGCGCTTGCTTGGCCAAGCGCTCGGTGGCTCCACTCCACCGGCCGCGCCACCGCCAGATGCGAAATTCCAAAAACCTGCTGCAGCCTTCGCAATGCCGGTGCAAGCTCGGCGGGATTTTCCAGCTCGATCAGATAGCGATCGCCCGGCTGCGTAATCCGCGCAACGGCAATTCCTTCGAGCGCGCGCCGCATTGCCCGCCGCAATTGATGCAAAAAAAACAGGCGATTGCCGAGCTTCAGCCACAGCTCGTTGTAGTGAACGACGATGTGCGTGGATGCGGGCATTTTCGCTTGGCGCGCGCGGCGAACTTGCGTAGTATACCGCCAAGTTCGGCGGCGAGCCGTGCGCCGCGCCTCTTTGGCGGTCGGTCAGCTTGCGTTTCTTCCGCCGCGCCGCGAGTGGTCGAAATGCAAACGGACTCGCCGCGGAAACCGGCCGCCTGTTCCCCGCTCGCGCCCTTTTGAAGGTGCGATTTGCGCCGGTTCCCCGCCAGCGCAACAAATGCCCCCGTAACGTGTTTGAAACATCAGTCGAGGAATATAGGTCGCGCCGGTGGATGTGTCGTATCGTCTCCGCGTAGTGCAGCTATCCCGCGTGGCTCGCAAGAGCGTTTAGCGACAGGCCCGCAATGATCGTTTTGTAGCGTCGGCGGGTAGCGTAGGCTTTATTCCGCGACGATGGTCTTGTAGTGGCCGCCGGTAACGTAGGCTTCAGCCTGCGATCATGGCTTTGTAGGAGCCACCGGTAACGTAGGCTTCAGCCTGCGATCATGGTTTTGTAGGAGCCAACTTCCGAGATGGCCCTCCTTCGCCGCGGCAAGCCGCCCGACGCCGGGTGAACCTTTTTGGTACCTCGGGCATCCAAGGCGGTAGAGAGCACGTAGTAGCAAGAGAGCGACAAAAAGCAAGCGGCGGCAGCGAAGTGGAAATCAGCTGATCGCCAAGCGCAAAAGGATCGAAGCCGAGATTCGCAAAATCGAAATGAAGACCTGGCACAAACGCGACTGGCAGCAATTCTACGAGATCGCTCGCCGTCCGTGGAAGCGCCATCGTCCGCCCCGTCCCGTGTATCCCACGGGCCTCAATCGCGTCTTGCCCGCGCAAGGTTTTAGCCTCTCCGAACTCGACGACGCCGGCGTCGATCTCGAACAAGCAGAAATGCTCGGCCTGCCCGTCGATGCCGGCCGCATCGGCGTCTACGGCCCCAACGTCACCGTCCTCCGCGATTTCGTCCGCTCCTCCCGCAGCCCGCTCTAACTCCGCCTTCCGCTTCCTGTAGAGGCGGGTCTTCAGACCCGTCCTTTTCTCGTCTTTCTTTGCTTCCATTTCTGTGTAGGGGCGGGACTTCAGTCCTGCATTTGCCCCCGATTATGTAGGGGCAGAACTTTAGTTCGCCCCTCTTCGCTTCTCCTTCGTGAGTGCTCCGAATTCACGTTCGCTCCAAATTGAAAACCGTGGGCGCGCTGAAGCGCCGCCCCTACACAAACGCAAACCCTGTGAAGCTGCCTCACGACGGTTTTTTCGCCGCGTCAACGTCGGCGAGGAGAGCGTCGAGTGGCGCGTTCGTTGACGCGTCGGTTTGCGCGGGTTTTTGCTTTGGGAGATGTTTGGATAGGTCTTTCGCGCCGTGGAGGATGTCGTAATCGATCGCGGGCAACGTGCGAAGGAGGAGGCTATTGATGTACGCAAGAACGGCGGCGCGGCGTGTCGAGATGCGGTTTTGCGCTTTGGTCCTTACGTAGGGGCTCAATATATCGTGCCCTCTTCCTTTTCTGCTATGTGGTCCTCAGCCCCGTGTAGGGGCGGAACTTCAGTTCGCCCCTCTTCGCAAGCCAATCAACCAAACGTGCCACGCAACGATCCACTCGGCAACAAAACCCCGCCCGCAAGCCTTTCTTCTTCGCCTCTTCGCCCTTCCGTGTAGGGGCAGAACTTCAGTTCGCCCTCTTCGCAACCCGAGCAGCGGATACTCGATTCCACGAGATACTGTATAGGCAACGAGATAATGTGACTTGCCTTGGAGTAAACGTATTTGCTGAAACCGTTGAGAAAGAGCGGTTGTGTAACGATTTATGGAAACTGCGAACCAACAAACAGCCTGGGTTTGCTTTACAGAAACACCTCCACAATCAGCTACCTGAATACCTTCTAAGAGCCTCAGGGTCGTTTTCCGAAGAGATTCGCAGGGCTGAAACTGGAGGAAGTCGATACTGGCTAGTCTTCAAATTCCCTTATCGGCACTATGGGGCCGTCGTCAGCGACCTTCGCATACTAAATTTCGCGACCGACTTACTGGTAGCCTGGGATGAAAACGGGAAGCCAATCGGGGTTGAGCAGGAATCCTCAGGGTGATTACTGGTTACATTTGAACCGCGCATATAAGCTGGTGGATGTGGCGAAACGTTCGATATCGCTTCAGATGAGACTACAATCGCAAGGCGACAATTCTCATTTTCACAATTCACCGAAACGCAAGAGCGCGGGCCTACCTCGGTTCTCTAGGCATGGGGCTCGGGTTTTCCTTTACTCTCCGTTCGAACAATTTTCCGCAGCCATTCGAATTACCTAATCAATTATCTTATTGACTTAAGTATCATTTTGCGCTATCATGTCCCGTGTTTGCCTCGCCCCACCTCGTTTACTCCAATCGCCATTCGTCAGAGCCCGTTCCTCAGCCAACTTCCCAGTCTGGCTATCTCCTTTTTTTTGACAACGATCCATTTTGCCTCGCCCGCAACCCCTTTCTTTTGATAACCATCTGGATTGCCTATGTTCGGAATCAAAACCCCACCCAAAGCCCATTTCCCGCCCGTAACTCCTTTATTTGCCACTCCTACGAAAAGAACCGGGGTATACCCAAACTATTCCCAATCTGGGACCGGCCCGTTGCGGGCAGCAGCCACTTTCCCCACTTCAGCGCCTTCTATTTGTATCCGCGCGCGGCGCAGCGTAAAATTGATGGTTCAGAGCGACCCTGTGGCCTCACCCTTTAACATCATCTCGAACCCGCAAGCGCCTCCCGTGCCTTCGCCGGAGGCTCATCCGCGGCCGGAATGGTTGCGGGTAAAGTTTTTTGGCGGGGAGCGGTATCAGGATTTGAAGCGGACGATGCGCACGCTGGACCTGCACACCGTGTGCGAAAGCGCGCGCTGCCCGAACATGGGCGAGTGTTGGGAGCACGGCACGGCGACGTTCATGATCTTGGGCGACATTTGCACGCGCGCGTGCGGATTTTGCGCGGTGCCTTCGGGTAAACCGGTTGGTCCGCCGGATGAAGACGAACCTTTGCGCGTGGCGGAAGCGGTGGCGCGGATGGGTTTGCGGTACGCGGTGGTGACGAGCGTGAACCGCGACGATCAACCCGATGGCGGGTCGGCGATTTTTGCGCGGACGATTACGGAGATTCGCAAACGCGTGCCGGGCTGCAAAGTGGAAGTGCTGATTCCGGATTTTCGCGGCAATTGGGACGCGCTGAATGCGGTGCTGGCCGTGAAGCCGGACGTGCTGAATCACAACACGGAAACGGTGCCGCGGCTTTACCGGCAGGTGCGCAAAGGCGCGGTGTACGAGCGGTCGCTGGAACTTTTAAAGCGCGCAAAGCAAACGCATCCCGACGTGCCGACGAAAACGGGAATGATGCTCGGGCTCGGCGAAGAAAAAAGCGAAGTGCTGGCGACGATGCACGAGCTGGCGGAGCAGGGCACGGACATTTTGACGCTGGGACAATACTTGCAGCCGACGCGCGAACATTTGCCGATTGTGCGCTACGTGCATCCCGACGAATTTGCGGAGTACAAAGTGGCGGGCGAGCGGATGGGATTCAAGCACGTGGAGTCTGGGCCGCTGGTGCGCTCGTCTTACCATGCGTTTGACCAGGCGGAAAACGCGGCGAAGTAGAGGCTTGCTTCAGGGGCTGAAGCCCCGACCTCCTAAGGAACCGAACAGAAAAAGCGGATTCTCCCCCAAAGGCATGTGGAAAGAGAAGAAGTTCCTCGCTTCGCTCGGAATGCCATTTTTTTGTTGCGGATTGGTCGCCCCGCTCGGTATGACACCTTTTTTGTTAGTGAGGGGAGGCGGTGGACCAATCGGTGAACGGGACGGCGCGGCCGCCGCGGACGACGGTGGGAATCACGTGGACGAAGCCCTTATGATCGCGCGCGGAATAGTTGAGCTTGAGCTGCGGGCCGAGATCGATATCGAAATCGTGCAGCGATTCGATGCCGCGGACGAGACCTTCGCGAGTGAGATCTTTTCCCGCGCGTTTTAGACCTTCGACCATGACCATGGCGTCGACGAAGCCTTCGAGGCTGACGAAGTTGGGCTGTTCCGCCGGCGCAAATTTGGACAACGTGCGGCGATAAAGTGCGACGGTTTTTAAATCGGTGAGGTAATAGGGCGGAACGACCTGCGTGACGACCATGCCTTCGGCATCGGCGCCGGCGAGTTTGATGAGATCGTCGGTGCCGACAAACGAGACGGTGACGAAAAGCGGCGACCAGCCTTTGGAGTGAGCGAGCTTGAGGATGGGAGCGACGGTGTTGGCGGGGCCGACGATGACGACGGCCTCGGGCCGCGCGGCGCGAACGGATTGAATGGCGGCATCGGCTTCGGCGGTTTGGCGCGGGTAGGAAGCGACGGCGACCGGCTGCGATTGATGATCCTTGAGAGCATTTTTTACGCCGTCGAGAACGGCGGCTCCGAACGCGTCGTCGGGATAAATGACGGCGATTTTTTTGTAGCCGAGGGTCTTCACTAGGCCGTCAATCTGTTCCTTGGTTTCGTCGGCGTAACCGGCGCGTACGTTGAGGACCCAGTGGCGAAACGGCGTGTAGAGCGATTGCGCGCCGGTGAAAAGGCCGACGAGCGGAATTTTATTTGCTTCGGCGAGAGGGACATATTTGACGCCGGTCGGGGTGCCGACGAAAAAGCCCATGGCGAAGACGCCCTGCGATTGAAGATGTTTGAAGCAGTCTTCGGCTTTGGCGGGATCGTAACTGTCGTCGGAAGCGATTAATTTCAGCTTGCGGCCGTGGACGCCGCCCTGCTCGTTGATGGAATCGAAATAAGCGCGCGCGCCGGCGACGGTTTGCGTGCCCAAGAACTTCGACGGGCCTTCCAGCGCGGAACACGAGCCGATGGTGATTTCTTTTTCGCTGACGCCGGGAACGGATTGTGCGGCGAGGGGCCGGCAGAAGCTAAACAGCGCGCAAGAACAAAAAAAGGCCGCGAGGGGGAGGCGCAGCGAGACTTTCATTATTTTTCTCCAGAACTTCTTCGATCGAGTGCATGAAACGATTTGAAAAGGCCCGTATTCCATTTATGCGACGGCGGGCGGGGCGGCGTCAATCGAGAGCGGAGGAGAATGCGCGGTGACGAGTATAGGTTGCGCGGTAATCGTGAAGAAGGAGTTACTTTTTGCCCTTCAAGCCGAAGACGGTGAGGCCGATGCCGGTGACGACGAGCAGGATGGAGAGGGCCATGGGGATTTCCACGATCTTTTCGTGCTCGACGGTGGCCTGAATGGGGCCGATCTTCGCGACATCTTCTTTCTTGTTGTACGTGAAAGTGGGATGCGCGAGGCCGATGGCGCCGGCAAGAAGGAGAAGGATGCCGAGAACGAGGATGAGTCGCTGCATGGGCTGAAACCCTATCACAGATGGAGGGGGAAACGGGAGAGCCACGCGCTTGACCGCGACGAAGCGAAGAAGGGTTGAGAGGAATGCGCGTTCAAGTGGGAACCCGACAAGAACGCTTCGCATTTGCGTAGGCAATGACCGGAATGCGGCGGAGAAACTGGCGCCGATGCACGGTTACGGAAGCTGCAAAGGTTGCTGTTTTTGCGGCGACGCTTTGGCCAAAGGCTCGGCCTGGGCGATGCGTTCGGCGAGGGTTGGATGCTTTTCCGATGGCTGCTCCGGCTCCCCTTTGCGGAGAGCCATGAATGTTTCAAGGAGCGTCCGCATTCCGGCCGGTGAGTAGCCGGCTTTCGCCGCCAACTGCTGTCCGTGCAGATCGCAGGCGAGCTCCTCTGCCTTGGAATAGCCGGGCAGGAACTCGCTGAGTTCGAGGTTTTTGATTTCTTTGCGCTTTGCGAGTTCGCTTACGCGTGCACTCACCTGGCCAAGTTCCACGTGCTCGATTTCGTGGGCCAATACGTTGGCCAGTTCGTCTTCCGTCTGCGCAATGGCCAACAAACCGCCGCCAACGACGATGTATCGGCCGGGGAGTGCGAAAGCGCTCTTGAAATCTGGATTTGGATCGAACACGAAATGATAGGGAAGGCCGGATGGAGCGGCGCTCGCGACTTTGCTTCCGACACTGCTAATGTAGCGGGAAATGACATCCAATTGAGGAGTGCTGCCGAGGCCGGTCTGTTTTTCGTATTCACGAGCGAACCTTTCGCCAAGGGCCGCTTCATCGGAGGCTTGCGAATTGGCAATTGTGCCTTTAGCGCGCGAATTTTCTTGCGGCCGAAGCGGGGCGGGAATCAGGCAAATCGCGATGAGGATGACAAACTGTTTCACGGGTGCTTTCAACCTTTCGGCGTGTTGCAGCGGCGCAATAATTATACGACGTTTGAGAATAATGGCCGCGTAGCGTCGAGCGGAAACACGGGGAAGTGGCGCACGGAAAAGAAAAAGCCCCTGAGCCCGGATCGGCGCAGGGGCGAATGGAAAATGAAACGGAGTTAGGCTCTGCCGGTGGCAGTGGCGGCGGCAGCAGCAGCGGCCTTTTTTGCGGCTTTCGCGGCGGTGGAGGCTTTGCGGCGGCGCTTGGTCTTGGGCGGCACGGCGGGAGCTTCGCCGATCAATTCAGCGGTCATGATGCTGGTGACGAAGAGCTTGGCGCCGTGATCGTCAAAATCGACCGCCGTACGTTCCTGATCGGAAGAAGTGACAATTCCGAGTCCGTACACTTGATGCTTGATGGTCTGGCCTTCCTGCATTACTTGCACCGTATCCTCCTTCAGATTTCTGGCTTCTTATTTCTTGCTTCGAAATTTTGGCTTCGAATGCACTGGATTCGAATGTTCTGGCTTCGGCGTTTTCGTGCCGCTCGCTCGGCGAAGCCACTTTTTAAAACTTCAAAAACTCTTGTCACGAAAAAAGTGATTAGAAGCTATCTCATAAATCGCCGAGCAATACGGAAGTTGTTTCTTCAGGGGCTAAAGCCCTACTTTTCCTCGCCTCACCGTGGGGGCTAAAGCCCCCACCTCCTAAAGAACCCACGTCCTAAAAAACCCACCCCCTAAAGAACCCACGTCATAAAGGCTATACCTCCTAAAGCCGCCACGTCCTAAAGAACCATTTATGAGATGACTTCTAGAGGCTCGTAACGTTTTCAGCTTGAAGGCCTTTGGGACCCTTCTTGACTTCGAACTCGACGGCCTGACCTTCATTGAGGGACTTGTAGCCTTCCATCGCGATGGCGGAAAAGTGAACGAAAACATCTTCTCCGGTCTGACGTTGGATAAAACCGAAGCCCTTTGACGCATTGAACCACTTGACTGTGCCTTGTTCCTTCACTTCGCATTCCCCTCGTGCGTGACGCCGGACAAACCGGGCCAACGTAAGATTGCTTGATATGGGCCAGTTTGAATTCTTGACTTAATGTGTCACGGTCCAAAGAATTCAAACTGACCCACCAGCGATTGCTTTGCTGTCTTGGTCCGGGTTCCGCGAACTGGAATTCAGCTTCCGGGGAAGGTGCCGGGACATCCTCTTGCCGACAAAACGGCTGCAAGGATTGAGCTTGCAGCCCTTTGAAGCGAAACAAAAGGTAGTACAAGAGCAACAAATGCTAGATAGAAGAATAGCACAGGAAGGGGGGAAAGTCCACGGGGAGTTTGGGGCGCCTGGTTCTGTAAGTTATTGATAATAGATGGATTACGAGAGAGAGGCGGGAAAAGGGGCTATTCGAGGGCGTCGGGAAGGAGGCTTGCGCCGGGGCCGCCGGTGGCCTTCTTTTCCCAGTACTTCTTGACCCAGGCTTCCCAGCTTTTGCCGGCGGCGGGGTCGCGGCCGCTGAAGGCGAGGGCGGCGATGTCCGAATAGGCGATTTTTTGGCGATTTGCGGAATTTTTGGGCAAAAGGCGGACGAAAGAGGTTTGCAGGGTCGGGCCGGTGACGCGATCGAAGATGTAGCCTTCGAGGACCGAGCCGTCTTTGCGGGTGAGAGTGACGTCACCGCGGTAATCGAATGCTTTTTCAAGCGCCTGGCGGATTTCGTCTTCGGTGGCGAGTTCGGGAACCCAGCCTTCGACGGTTTCGCGGGTGCGGCCGGGAGCGACTTCGAGCTGGTCGGGGTCAAACTTGCCCGAGCCCGGTTCGACGTTCGGATTCATGTGAGTGGGAATGCTCACGCGCGAGTCTCTTCCATTTGCGATTTGCTGGATTCAATTTGAACGAGCGGGTTGAAGGCGTGAACTGGTTTCACGGGTTCGTTGAGAAAAGCGGCGGCGTCGGGATCGGCGTACGTTTTGTTGAACTCACCCTTGATTGCCTGCCAAAGGCCGCGAAGACCGCTGAAGCCGTGATCGACGGCGGAAGCTTCGTAACCGCTGTGGACCATGCAATTGGCGCACTTGGGATTGCCGGACTCGGTGCCGTAATTCTGCCATTCGGTGGCATCGAGCAATTCCTGGAAGGAGTCGGCGTAGCCGTCTTGCAAAAGGTAGCAAGGCTTTTGCCAGCCGAAGATGTTGTAGGTGGGCATGCCCCAGGGGGTGCAGGCGTAATTGCGCTTGCCCATCAACATTTCAAGGAAGAGCGGCGACTGATTGAATCGCCAGGATTTCTTGCGATTGGAAAGAATGCCGCGGAAGAGGCGGCGGGTGCGGGCTTTGCCGAGGAAATGTTTCTGGTCGGGGGCTTTTTCGTAGGAATAGCCCGGAGAAAGCATCATGCCTTCGACGCCGAGTTCCATCATTTCGTCGAAGAAAGCGCGAACGCTGTTGGGATCGGCGCCGTCGAAAAGAGTGGTGTTGGTGGTGACGCGGAAGCCGCGCTTGACGGCTTCGCGAATGCCTTCGATGGCCTGGTCGTACCCGCCTTCGCGGCAGACGGAAAAATCGTGGTGATCGCGCTGGCCATCGACGTGGACGGAGAAAGTGAGATATTTGCTGGGCTTGAAGAGGTCGAGCTTTTCCTTGAGCAAGAGCGCGTTGGTGCAGAGGTAGATGTATTTTTTGCGGGCGACGAGGCCTTCGACGATTTTATCGATTTGCGAGTGCATGAGCGGTTCGCCGCCGGGAATGGAGACCATCGGCGTGCCGCACTCGTCCACGGCTTTGAAACATTCTTCGGGAGTCAATTCCTGTTTGAGAATGTGCGCGGGATATTGAATTTTGCCGCAGCCGGCGCAGGCCAGATTGCAGCGGAAAAGCGGCTCGAGCATGAGGACGAACGGATAGCGCTTACGCCTTTGCAGTTTTTGTTTGAGGACGTAGGTTGCGACCGTCCACGCCTGAGAAACCGGTACCGGCATTTTTGCCTCGACAGCTTAAATTGGATGGGGAGAAAGCGAGTTCCCCAGCCACTTCTATTGTAACCGACAAAGGGAGAATCCATTTACGAGCTTTTGGATAGATGCGCGAGAGGGTTCCAGTGTGGCACGGGGGTTGCAAACTATACGGGGATGCGTAGATCGATCGGAATTCCGGTGGCGCCAGAGGAAGCGAGTCTGGCGTACCATCGGCTTGCAATGCAGCGTGATTTTTCGATGCCAAGAGCGAATCTGGTGAGCTTGATGGAGTTGTTTGCGAAGTTCGGCGGCGATGCGGCTGTCGTGCAGAGGCGCGGGTACCGGCGGGAAAAGCGGACATACGCGGAGATGCATGCCGATGCGATCCGCTGCTGCGATGGGCTGGACGGACTTGGCATTGGACCCGGCGATCGGGTGCTGCTTTGGGGAGCGAACTCGGCGGAATGGATTGCGTGCTTTTGGGCGATTCAGATGCGCGGGGCGATTGCGGTGCCGATGGATGAGGGCGCGAGTGTGGAATTTGTGAAAAAGACCATTCGCGACGCCGGGGTGAAGCTGATTTTGCGCGAAAGGGAGCGGCCCGAACTGGAAGGCGAAATTGCGTCGAGAATTTTCGGCGATTGGCGAGGCGCGTCCGGCACGGAGCCTGCGGCGAAGAGTTTGCGTGCGGATTTGGGCGGCCATTCGCAACGGAGCACAATTTCAGAAATTTTGTATACGTCGGGAACGACGGCGGAGCCGCGGGGCGTGGTGCTGACGCACGGAAATTTTCTGGCGAATCTGGAGCCGATTGAAAAAGAGATTGTGAAGTACGCGAGGTATGAGCGGTGGATGCATCCACTGCGGTTTGTTTCGCTGGTTCCGCTCGGCCACGTGTTCGGGCAATTTATGACGCTGTTTGTGCCGCCGCTCGTGGGAGCGACGGTGGTGCTGGAGCGTTCGAGCAATCCGGTGGAAATACTGCGGACGATCAAGAAAGAGAAGGCGACGGCGTTGATTGCCGTGCCGCGAATGCTGGATGCGCTGCGCGGGGCGATGGAAAGAGAGATCGAATCGCGCGGATGGAGCAAGTGGTTTGCGGCGGCGAGCAAGGCGGCGGAAGGAAAACATTTTTTGAGGCGGGCGTGGCGATTCCGACGGATTCATAAAATGTTTGGATGGAAATTCTGGGCGTTTATTTGCGGAGGCGCGGCGCTGTCGTCCGAGACGGAATTGTTTTTCAAGCGGATGGGATTTGCGGTGGTGCAAGGCTATGGGATGACGGAGACGGCGTCGCTCGTTAGCTTGAATCATCCGTTTCGAGCGGCGGAAGGAAGCGTGGGAAAGGTGCTACCGGGGCGGGAATTCAAGATTGCGGACGACGGCGAGATATTGGTGCGCGGGGAAAATGTTTCGGCGGGATATTGGGAAGGCGGCGCGGCGCGGGCGGCGAGCGAATCAGAATGGTTCGGAACCGGCGACTTAGGTGAACTGGACGGCGAAGGGAATTTGCGATTTCGCGGGCGGAAGAAAAACGTGATTGTGACGCCGGCGGGATTGAATGTTTTTCCGGAGGACATTGAAGCGAAGCTGCGAGAAGCGCGCGAACTGCGCGATTGCGTGGTGCTACCGGTACGAAGCGGAAGCGATACGGAAGCGTGCGCCGTTTTGCTGCTTGAGGCCGGAGAATTTTCCGCAGCGCACATCATCGAACGAATCAATTCGCAACTGGCGGAATATCAGCGGGTGCGGCGGTGGACGATTTGGCCGGAGGCGGATTTTCCGAGGACTTCAACCGGCAAGCCGCGATTGCCGGCAATTGCAGCGCGGTTGCCGGAGTTGCTGAGCGGGAAGAAAGAAGCAGGGGTGGAAACCGAGGTTTTGGGAGGGCTGCCGTTTGTTTTGCCCGCGGACGGTTCGCTCGAGAGCTTATCGTCGCTTGACCGCGTGGAATTGTTGGCTGCGGTGGAGCAGCGGTTCAGCGCAGAGTTGAATGAGGCCGCGTTTTCGGAAGCGAAGACGGTGGCCGACGTGCAGCGGCTTTTGCGGCAGCCCGCGGCGAAGAAGAGCGACTACATTTATCCAAGGTGGGCGCAACGAGAAACGGTGCGATGGGTGCGGCTGGCGATTTACTACGCGCTGGTTTGGCCGGCGACGGTGATTCTTGGACACCCGCGAATTGTTGGCAGGGAGAATTTGCGCGGGGTGAAAGGTCCGGTGATTGTGATTTCGAATCACATTGCGCGACGCGCGGACATGGGATTGATTTTGGCGGCGCTGCCGGCGCGATTCCGGCACAGATTGGCACCGGCGATGGGGGGCGAGACGTTGTTGCGGATGCGCAAGCCGCCGCGCGAATGGTTTTTTGCGAAGCGGTGGGCGTACGAACTGGGGTATTTTTTGGTGACGGCTTTGTTCAATGTGTTTCCGCTGCCGCAATTTTCCGGATTTCGCGAAAGTTTTCGATTTGCGGGCGAAACGGCGGATCGCGGATACAGCGTGCTGATTTTTCCGGAAGGTGAAGTGAATAATTCGGAGGACGGAAAGATGGCGGCGTTTCAACCTGGAATTGGAATTCTGGCGAAGAATTTAGGACTGTCGATTGTGCCGATGCGGCTGGACGGAGTGTGGGGAATGAAGCGAGAGGGGAGGCGATTGGCGCACCGAGGTGAGATTACGGTGAACATCGGAGAACCGGTTTCGTTTCCGGCGGAAATGCCGGCGGGAGAGATTGCACGGAGGCTTTATTCCCTGGTTGAGTGCCTTTAATATTGTTAACTGGAATGCGGTTAAGTTCGTTCGATCGCAGTGCAAGCGGAGGAAATATGGTCCAGGGTCGGAAATACCTCGTTATTGGCCTCGGTGCCGGAATCGCTGTTGCGCTAATCGCGGTTCAGTTGTGGGGACTGGCGCTGAACCGGGAGATTGTGCGTAATGCGAACCCGGTTTTGCTTCGCCCCTTCAATCGTTCCGGAAGCATTGAGCTGAAAGAAAACGCATCCGATTCGCTTCCCAAACCATGGTTTCCGGAAGCGGAGCCGCAAGCCGACTTGAATTGGCGACTTGAGCCGATGCAGGGGAAATCGCTGACGCTAGGGGACTTCAAGGGAAAGGTGTTATTTCTAAACTTCTGGGGCACGGGTTGTATACCGTGCATCGAGGAAATGCCCGGCATTATCCACTTGAAGAAAAGTTTGGGAGATTCGGAAATCGTGTTCGCGGCCGTCACGACGGACCAGCGAAGCGACGTGGAGAATTTTCTGAAGGAAAATAGCCTTGACGTTCCGATCTATTTGACCACGCCCGACGTTCCGGAACATTTCGGCATTTCCGCGATTCCGAGGACGTACATTTTGAACAAAAACGGCGCAGTGGTTTTTCGAAACATTGGGCCACTCAACTGGAATGTGGAATCCGCGCGGAATTACCTGAAGGGCCTTGCGGCGCGAAACTGAATTTTGTGCCGGCGTAAACGATCCGTTTTGTTCTCAAGAGGTTCGCGTCAAAAGAAGCCGCTGCGGCCCTCGATTGATTCTTTTCATCAGAAAAACGGCGGCTTGTGGGTTGTGGTTGTAGCGTTCGCAGGGTTCGTAGCCGTGGCGACGATAGAAGCGTATCGCTACGTCCATTCCGGTGGCGGAGTCGAGATAAAGCGAATCGTAGCCGGCGTTCGAGGCAAACTGTTCCAAAGCAGCGAGCAAAGATTGAGCAATGCCCTGGCCGCGATGGGCGGGCCGCACGTACATGCGCTTGATTTCGCCGCTTCTTGGAATTTCAGGAAGTTCGCGAAGGGCAATACAGCCGACGACATTCTGTTTGATGGAAGCGATCCAGATGCCGGCGCGTTCGGCAAAATAATATTGTTGGAACTCGGCTTTCGTGTCGCGGGCGACGACGCGGGCGGCGGCGTAATACTCTTCGACGATGCGAAACGCTGCGTCCAGATCCGGAAGCCCTGCCTTCCTAATGAAATAACCGGCAATTGCTCTTGCGGGCATGCACACAGTTTGCGCTCGCGCAAAACCCCAAAAAGCTCCAAATTGGTCACTATTGTTTACCGTTAGAAATCGTCGTGACTTATTCTATCCTCGTTAATTAGTCGATGACCTCCCATAGATGCAGGGCTAATAAACCTGCGTTCTTGCATTGCTTTACGAGCGCATCGTCAACTGAAAGAAGCAGTGAGGTGCCAGGTGGAAAGTTTGCCGCCACTTTGAGAAGACTTACGTCGGTAGCCCCGAGCGAAGCTACGAGTTCGGGCGCCATTCTAAGCAAGGCAATCGTTTCTTCGTTCATTTCCATTCTCGTCAGTTCATCGAAAACTAAACTCCAGAAGAGAGGACGGCCCCCTTCAATCGTCCTTATGATCCAAGCGCTGACCTCTGAGACGACGTGGGGAGTTGTTACGCGCTGCCTAAAGAGCGAAATGAATGCCGTTAGATTCTCATAGTTTTTCGCAGTCTTGAGAAACGACATTTCCTGCTGCAGCCGCGAATAGCCTAGATCGCGGACCGCAGCGTAGAGAATTAGCTCTCGTAGCGGGCCTGTGTCCAGCAGAAGTATTCTTGGTTCAACCATTTCGGAAGCACATGCTAACTGCTAATCAATTTGGAGACCTGGAATGGGCGCAGCGGGTACGTCGTACTTCCGAGACAGTTTCAGTCTGTGTTCTTCAAGTGCTCCCTTAAGAGCCGATGAAATCTCGTGGAGCTCGGCTTGGGCGCCATGGAGTGAAGGGAAATTCGGGAGATTTCTAAACGGGAGAAGTTCTTTGCTAGCGTAATTCCAAAACGCCGAATAAGTGTAATGCCGCGGCAATGATTGCACATTATTGATTATATTCTCTGCTGCCACTTGAACGAGCTCTTGTCGAACTAAGTTGAAGGAGGGTAGCTGTGGGTTTGAAACTTTCCAACTCTCATACGAATTGAGCGTGCGAAGAACCTCTTCGGAAAATGACGACCAGGATAGAAGCTCCAAGTAAACTGCCTCAGCCGCAGAGTTAACACCCGCCAAGTCGTTGTCGTGTATGGCGAATGTCTTCGTGAAAATTGAGTTCTCACTATCGGCCAGAAAGTCTTTGTAATTTGGCCACTGCCTGGAATCGACATGCTCCTGCATCGGTCGGATGTATTCGCATCGCTTGGTGGTGGATCTCCACGTCAAGTTGCCATCCTTAAGGAACCCAATCTCGTGGTTTAGTCCTTCGACGATCGGGTTTATAACCGCGTAGATCCAGGCGGCCACGCGCCGTGATTGTCGAGGATGGGTTATCTCAACATCGCTGCTCATGATTCTAAGGTTATAACAGTACGCTCTTCGCTATCCACTGTGAATAAGTGTGGTCCTATTGGGCGCCACGCGGGTCTGTCGGCGTTACTCGGCGTTCTGTGGCAAAATTGAGGATTGGAAGGCTGACCCCATGGCACACCGTACAACGCTGGAAGCAGAGCGCGGCACAAAACCTGCAAAGCCCGCGAAGAAAGCCGCAAATGGCGCGGAGCGCGAACGGATTTTCGAAGCGTTTCGCCGTTGGGGCTATCTGCAGGCGAATCTCGATCCTTTGGGTTTTCTGAAGCCGCTGGATTCGCCGGACCTCAATTTCAGCGGAGAGGTTGCGGACGAAGCGCGACAGCATTATTGCGGAACGATTGGCGCGGACTTTATGCACCTCGGTCAGCCGGAGCGGCGCAACTGGATTGCGGAGCGGATGGAAGCGGCGCCGGAAGCGGTGGACCAGCAAAAGATTTTGGAACGACTGGTGCGCGCGGATTTATTTGAGCAAGTGCTGCAGGCGCGGTATCTGGGAACGAAGCGATTTTCGCTGGAAGGCAACACTTCGCTTGTGCCGATGCTGGACGCGATGCTGGATATGGCCGGCGAGCACGGCGCGGTGGAATGCGTGATGGCGATGAGCCATCGCGGGCGATTGAATGTGATGGTGCACACGGCGTGCAAGACGCCGCATGAAGTGGTGGCGGGATTTGAAGACGTGGATCCGCGCAGCGTGCTGGGCGCGGGAGACGTGAAGTATCACGTTGGCGCGACGGGCGTTTACGTGACGAGCGCGGGAAAAGAGATTGAGATTCATCTGGTTTCGAATCCGAGCCACCTGGAAGCGGTGGACCCGGTGGCGATGGGGCGGGTGCGCGCGAAGCTGACGCGGTTTGAAGGCGGATTCGATCGCGACGTGACGAATAAAGTTGTGCCGATCATCATGCACGGCGATGCGGCGTTTGCGGGGCAAGGGATTTGGGCGGAGACGATGAATCTGGCCGACCTCGATGCATACACGGTCGGCGGCAGCATTCACATTATTGTGAACAATTTGATTGGGTTTACGACGCGGCCGATTCAAGAACATTCTTCGCGGTTTGCGGCGGATTTGGCGAAACGGCAGAACATTCCGATTTTTCATGTGAACGCGGAAGATCCGGACGCGGTGGTGAGGGTTGGCCGGATGGCGGCGGAATACCGGGCGACGTTTGGCAGCGAGGTTGTGGTGGACCTGATCGGATACCGGCGGCACGGGCACAGCGAAGTGGACGATCCGACGATTACGCAGCCGCTGCTCTATGAACGGATCAAAAACCATGCGCAGCTTTGGAAGATTTACGCTGAAAAGACGGGAATCGACGCGAGCGCGACGCTGGAAGCGGTGCGGGCGGAGTACGAAACGGAGCAGGCGAAAGCGGGACAGCTGAAGAAGATTCCGCACTTGCGGCAATTGCCGAAATACTGGTCGGCGTTTCATCGAGGCGCGTTCAAGCCGGAGTACGAGGTTGAGACCGGGCTTACGCTGGAAAAACTGGCGGAATTGACGAGCGAATTGGTGCATGTGCCGCAAGGTTTTCACACACACGCGAAGATCGTGAAATTGCTCGAACAGCGGCTGGAGATGGGGACGGGCAAGCGCGCGGTGGATTATGGATTTGCCGAAGCGCTGGCGTTCGGATCGCTTTTACGGGAAGGCACGCCGCTGCGGCTGACGGGACAAGATTCGCAACGCGGAACGTTCAATCAGCGGCACGCCGTCCTGATCGATACGGTGAACGAGTGGGAGCACATTCCGCTCGCGGCGATTGCGAAAGCTTCGCCGGGGAAACCGTTTTGCGAGATTCATAATTCCTCGCTTTCGGAAGCGGGCTGCCTGGGATTCGAGTATGGATTCAGCCGCGATTTTCCCGAAGCGCTGGTTTTGTGGGAAGCGCAGTTCGGCGATTTTGCAAACGGCGCGCAGGTGATCATCGATCAATTCATCAGCGCGGGCGAGGACAAGTGGGATTTGCCGGCGGGAATTGTGATGTTGCTTCCGCATGGATATGAAGGGCAGGGGCCGGAACATTCGAGCGCGCGGCTCGAGCGGTATCTGCAATTGGCGGCGGAAGAAAATATACAAGTGTGCCAGCCGTCGACGGCGGCGCAGTATTTCCATATGTTGCGGCGGCAGGCGCGGCGGCCGTGGCGCAAACCGCTGGTGGTGTTTACGCCGAAAAGCATGCTGCGGCACCCGGACGCGAGTTCGCCCATCGAGGAATTCACGCAGCCGAAGTTCTTGCAAGTGGTTCCCGACCGCGAGGTGAGCGACGCGAAGCGGATATTGATTGCAAGCGGGAAGGTGGGCCACGAACTGAAAGCGGAACGCCGCCGCCGCAAAGACACGAGCACGGCGATTCTGTTTCTCGATCAATTGTATCCGCTGCCGCGGCCGGAAATTAACGCGGCATTGGATGCGCACGCGAACGCGCGCGAAATTGTGTGGGTGCAGGAAGAGCCGCGGAATATGGGAGCGTTCTTTTACGTGATGCCGCGGCTCACGCAAATTGCCCATGCGAGGGGGCTGAGCATTCGGTCGGTGAAGCGTTCGGCGAGCGCGAGCCCGGCGACGGGTTCGGCGAAAGCCCATGAACTGGAGCAGAAAACGCTGCTTTCGCTGGCATTTACGACGACTTCCGCGCAATAAAAGCATCGTTTTGCGTCGTTTTTGGTGAAATCGCCCGGTACTTTTGTTCATCATTCATTCACATTGATGTAAATCCATTGTTACCGAAGGTTTGCAATACTTCCGGCGTGTTAAAAAACGTTCATGGCACGACCGGAAATCCAACTGCCTACCGCAACGCCCATGCCTGGGATACACTGACGCCAAGCCGGCAGGCGGTCCGACCGGCAACACTTCCGGGTGACCGTAAAGCGGCTCAAATGAAAAAAATCCTGATCATTGAAGACGACCGCGATATCGTCGAGCTGGTCCGCTACAATCTCGCGAATGAAGGGTTTCAAGTGAGCTCGGCGCATGACGGCGCAAGCGGCTTGAGCACCTTGAAGAAAACGCCGCCGGATTTGCTGCTGCTCGACCTGATGCTGCCGAAACTGACCGGGTTGGATATTTGCCGGGAAGTGCGGAAGGACGAGTCGCTGAATCGTTTGCCGATTCTGATGCTGACCGCGCGCGGAGAAGAAGCCGACCGCGTGGTGGGCCTTGAAATGGGCGCGGACGATTACGTGACGAAGCCTTTCAGCCCGCGCGAATTGATTGCGCGCGTGAAGGCGCTGCTGCGCCGCGCGGAGCCGCCGGCGGATTCGCCGCGCACGATCGAGATCGGCAAGCTGGCGATCGATCCGGCGTCGTATCGCGTGAGCCATTCGGGCAAACCGGTGCCGCTCAGTACGCTAGAATTCCGGCTGCTGTATTATCTTGCATCGCGTCCGAACCGTGTTTTTACGCGGGATCAGCTGCTGGACGCCGTCTGGGGCACCGATCGATTCGTTACGCCGCGCAGCGTGGATGTGTACGTTCGCCGCCTGCGGGAGAAAATCGAATCCGATCCGGAAAATCCCGTGCATCTGAAGACGGTTCGCGGCGCGGGCTATTTATTCGAAACCCGTGCGGCTTAACCTTTTCTGGAAACTCGCGCTCACGTTTCTGACGCTGCTACTGGTGGCGTTGCTCGGCGCCGACTATTCGGCGGAGCGAGCCCTGCGGCGAGACTACGAACGCACCGGACTCGAGCAACTGGAAGCGATTGCGCGCGTGGGGCAAGATCGCGCGCCGGTTTTGTCTTCCGTCCCTCCCACTAAAACCGAAGAAATAAACGGCCTGCAAACCTGGGTGCACGAGATGGCGGCCAGCGGCGCGCGCATTACCGTGATTACCGCGCAAGGGCTGGTGCTGGCCGATTCGCAATCGGATCCGCAAACGATGGAAAACCACGCGGGCAGGCCGGAATTGAAGGAGGCGCTTGCGGGCGGAAGCGGCCACTCGATTCGGCACAGCGTGACGATTAACCGCGATTTGCTCTATTACGCGGTAAGGCAGCCAACCGCGGCGGGTGAGCCGGTGCTGCTGCGGTTTGCGCTGCCGCTTTCGACGGTGACGTCGGTGCTGATGGAATTCCGCGAGAGTTTGTGGCTTGCGTCACTTTTTATTTTGGGTCTAGTGGGCGGCGCGACGCTTCTGGTGTCGCGAAGATTCACGAATCGCGTCGATCGGTTGACGGCGTTTTCGAGGCGAGTGGCGGAAGGCGATTTTCACGCCGAGCCTTCGGGAAGTTCGGGCGACGCGCTCGATTCGCTGGGATCGTCGCTGAATCAGACGGCGTCGCGGCTGGATCAAACGATTCGAACCCTGACGGAAGAGCGAAATCTTTCGTCAGCGATATTGGGAAGCATGGTGGAGGGAGTTGCGGTCGTCAATGCATCGGAGCGCGTTTTGTTTTTCAATCCGAGCTTTGCGTCCATTCTTGGACTGGATTCGCCGCCGCAGCCGGGAAGCGGGCTGGTGGAAGTGGTTCGGCAGACGGAATTGATTGAAGCGGTGCGAAAAGTGCTGGCGGGCGAACCGAGGGTGGAAGCGGAAATCGTGACGGGAACTTTGCGGCAGCATTTTTTTGCCGCCACGGTGGCGGCGGTGCGCACGACGCAGGCGAATGGCGCGGTGGTTGTGCTGCACGACATCACGGATTTGAGGAAACTGGAGCGGGTGCGGCGGGATTTTGTGGCAAACGTCTCGCACGAATTTCGCACGCCGTTGACGGCGATACAGGGTTTTTCCGAAACGCTGCTGGGCGGCGCGATGAACGACCCGCAAAATCGCGACCGCTTTCTGGGAATTATTCTGGAACACGCGCGGCGCCTGGCGCGGTTGACCGACGACCTGCTGATGCTTTCGAAAATGGACGCGGACCGGCTGGAACTGGAGCTTCGCCGTCTGCCGGCGGAGCAACTGGTGGCGGGATGCGTGGAAACGGCGCAACCTCGCGCGGTCGACAAGGACCTGCAACTTTCTGTGAATCTGGGCAAGAATCTGCCGGACATTGCCGGAGACCGGCGGCGATTGACGGAGGTTTTGCAGAACCTGCTGGACAACGCGATTCAGTACACGCCGGCGGGCGGGCAGATTATGGTGAGCGCGGAATACAGCAACGCGGAAGTGGTCTTCACGGTTTCCGACACCGGGATTGGAATACCGGAGGCGGACCAGCCGAGAATATTTGAACGGTTTTACCGCGTCGACGTTGCGCGCTCGCGTGAAGTGGGCGGCACGGGGCTGGGACTTTCCATCGCGAAACATCTGATGGAAGCGCACGGCGGAAAACTGTGGGTGGAAAGCGAAGTCGGCCACGGATCGCAGTTTCACTTTTCCGTTCCGGTCTTCGATGCGGAACGCGCGGCGCAGCGCAATCGAGGAAACAACGGCCGCTGAATTATTGCCGGTCATTCATGCCGGATTCAATTCCGCGTAATAAAAAGACGGCAGAGTTCCGGGTATCCGGCGAAGTGTGGCTTGCTCGCGGATGGACGAGGAGAACCGAATGGCCGCTTTCCCGCCGCTCAGCGAAGCAGTTCTCTACGACGAGCTGGTCAACTATCTGATTTCGATGGCGCGCACCGTGGAAAGCGCGATGAACCGCGCGCTGGACGGAATCGTGAGCCTTGAAAGCCCGCGGACGGCGACACTGCCCGGCGAAGTATTTCTGCTCGAGCCGCGCATCAATGAGATGGAAATTGCGATCGATGAACACGCCGTGCGATTGCTGCGGCGCGGTTCGTATTCCGACGATGAACTGCGGATGATCGTGGCGGCCCTAAAAATTACCAATGACCTCGAACGAATCGGCGATTTGGCGGTGAATCTTGCGCAACGGGTGATTACGCTGCGCGAAATGGCGGCGCCGCAGCTGCCGGACGAGCTTGCGCCGATGGTGGCTGCGGTGCGGGCGATGGTCAGCAAGAGCCTGGGCGCGCTGATCTTTCGCAATGCGGAGATGGCGGCGCTTGTGCTGGAAAGCGACGAAATCGTGGACAAATATCGCGACACGATTTTTGAGAAATTGATGGAGAACATGACGCAGCAGGCGTCGCTGGTCAGTTCCGGCATGCAATTCGTGCTGGCGACGCGGCACCTGGAGCGGATTGCGGACCACGCGACAAACATCGCCGAAGACATCATTTACTGGGTGCGGGGATTGGATGTGCGGCACGGGCGAGGGCTGATTGTGAATCCGGACGCCCAAGCGGCGGAGCAGCAAGAAGCCAATCAGATAACCGACAATTCACATTCGCTTCATCCTGGTGTGAACGTCATCGCCGATGCTCAATCAGCGTAAGCTTCAGTAGTTATGCCCCACCTTGGGGGTCGCCGCTCCCCTGGCAGCGACCCCCATCTCCCTTTTTACGCCTGGCGCTCCTTGCAACAATCTGAAAATACATAATTTAGATGGGTATTGCGGAGTGGAACCGATCGGCAGATTCACTCAAATATGAATGTTCTGTAACACGGCTGTAACAACCGGCGCCCACACTCAAAGCAGGTCAAAAGCTAGAAAACTCGTGTGTGGAGACACCCTAATGAAACGATTTGCAGGATTACTCCTGGTCGTTCTCGCCATCGGAGGAATCGTTGTGGCGCAGAACGCTCTTTCGATTAACGGGGCGGGCGCAACTTTTCCGTATCCCATGTATTCGAAATGGTTTGACGAATATCACAAGAAATTTGGAAACATCCAGATCAACTATCAGTCCATCGGATCGGGCGGCGGCATTAAACAAGTGACGGAAGGCACGGTCGACTTCGGCGCGTCCGACGGACCGATGAACGACGAACAGCTGAAGTCTTACCAGGATAAGCACGGTTTTCCGATCTTGCATTTTCCGACGGTGCTCGGCGCGGACGTGCTCACGTACAACATCCCGGGCATTACCGCGGAGCTGAATTTTACGCCGGAAGCGATTGCGGGCATTTTCCTGGGCAAGATTACGAAGTGGAACGACCCATCGATTGCGGGCGTGAACAAGGGCGTGAACCTGCCGGCGACGGACATCGTCGTGGTGCACCGTTCGGATGGCAGCGGCACGACTTACATCTGGACGGACTATCTGGCAAAGACCAGCACGGAATGGAAGGATAAAGTTGGCAAAGGCACGTCGGTCAATTGGCCGGTGGGCTTGGGCGGCAAAGGAAACGAAGGCGTCGCCGGGCTTGTCAAACAAACTCCCGGCTCGGTGGGCTACGTTGAATTGATTTACGCGATACAGAACAACATGCCGTATGGCCGCGTGAAGAATTCGAGTGGTTCGTTCATCAAGGCGGATCTTGCCGGAGTGACGGCGGCCGCGGCCGGCGCAGCGAAAGAGATTCCCGACGACTTCCGCGTATCCATTACCAATGCGCCGGGCAAGACGGCTTACCCCGTTTCAAGTTTCACTTGGTTGCTCGTTCCCAGCAAGTTTTCCGACCCGGCGAAGCGCGACGCCCTGAAAGGCTTTGTGAAGTGGATGCTGGCCGACGGACAGAACAGCGTGGAAGCGCTGTCTTACGCGAAACTTCCGAAGGAAATCGTGGCGAAGGAATTGAAGGCGGTCGACAACATTCAGTAAGGAAACTTGTGGCGACCACAATAACAACAGTACCCGGCGCGGGCCCGATATCGGGCTCGCGCGCTTTTTTTCGCAAGCTGCGCGAAGGGGATGAGATTGCGCGGATTATCACCTTTCTTTTTGCGGCTTCGGTGGTGCTGGTTACGCTGCTTCTTGTGTGGGAATTATGGCAAGGCTCCGTGTTGCCGCGCCACAAATTCGGATTTGGGTTCTTTTTTACGCGGGTGTGGGACCCCATCGCCGAGCAATTTGGCGCGCTGCCCTTTATTTACGGAACGCTGGTGACTTCCGCCGTTTCTTTGCTGATTGCCGTCCCATTGGGCCTGGGAGCGGCAATTTTTCTGGCCGAGCTTGCACCGCAGAAGATTTCGGACACGCTGCAATTTTTCATCGACCTTCTTGCCGCCGTGCCAAGCGTGATTTATGGCTTGCTTGGGGTTTTCATCGTGATTCCGCTGATGCGCGAATACATTCAGCCGGCGCTAAAGCGCACGCTTGGGTTTCTGCCATTGTTTCAAGGACCGGCGTATGGCGTGGGATTTTTGACGGCGGGCATCGTGATGGCCATTATGGTGATCCCGTACATTATTTCCGTGTCGCGCGAAGTGCTGCTTTCCGTTCCGCGCGATCAGCGCGAAGCGGCGCTGGCGCTGGGGTCGACGCGGTGGGAATCGACGTGGAAAGTCGTCGTGCCGTTTGCCCGCACGGGCATCATGGGTTCGGTGTTCCTGGCGCTGGCCCGCGCGCTCGGTGAAACGATGGCGGTGACGATGGTGATTGGCAACACGCCGACCATCAGCGCGTCACTTTTCTCGCCGGGTTATTCCATCGCCGCCGTGATCGCCAACGAATTTACGGAAGCCACGGGCGATACGTACTTGCAGGCTTTGATCGAACTTGGCCTGGTATTGTTTCTTCTCACCTTCATTTTGAACGGTCTGGCGCGGTTGTTGATTGTTTTGACGAGCAGGCGAGGCGCCGGAATGGGACAAACATGAACGCGCGTCTTCGATGGCGCAAATTCGTCAGCGGTTTCATGCTGAGCGTAACCGGCGCGTGCGCGGCCGTGGCGGTCTCCGTTTTGTTTTTTATCCTCGGCTATCTGGTCTATCACGGCGGGAGCTCGGTGAATTGGGCGTTCTTCACGAAATTGCCCACGCCAGTGGGGGAATCCGGCGGCGGCATGGCCAATGCGATTGTCGGTACGGCCAAGCTGCTTTCCCTGGCGGTGCTGGTTGGCGTTCCGATTGGGTTCTTTGGAGCGATTTACCTTGCGGAGTTCAGCGGGAACGGAATCATTGCGTTCGTTGTGCGCTATGCGGCGGACTTGCTGAACGGCGTGCCTTCGATTGTGATCGGCATTTTTGCGTACACCATGCTCGTGCTGCCGTTCAAACATTTTTCCGCGATTGCCGGTGGTTTCGCGCTGGGCCTGATGATGGTGCCGATCACCTTGCGCAGTGCGGAGGATTTCTTGCGCGCGGTACCCCGGGCCTTGCGCGAAGGCGCAATGGCGCTGGGCGCCAGCAAGACCAGAACGATTGCCACGGTCATCGTTCCTGCCGCCTACCGCGGCATCATGACGGCAATTTTGCTTGCGCTGGCGCGAGTTGCGGGAGAAACCGCGCCGTTGTTGTTCACCGCGTTCAGCAATCGATTTTGGAGCCACGGCTGGAATGAACCAATCGCCTCGCTTCCGGTAATGATTTTTACCTACGCCATCGCGCCATATGACGATTGGCACCGGCAAGCGTGGGCGGCTGGTCTGGTGCTGCTGGGTCTGATTCTGATCGTGAACATTTTTGCCCGGGCGATTCTGTCGCGCGGCGGGACGATTCTGAGGTAGCACGAATGCACGCATCGGTGAGGCAAGCTGTGTCTGTAAACATTAATCCAACCACTGTCACGGCCGGGCGAGAAACCGCGGCGCCGGCGACCATGCGGATGAACGTCAACAAGGTGAATTTTTTCTACGGACCGAAGCAGACCCTTTTTGACATCACGATGGGAATCGGAGCAAACAAGGTTACGGCGCTGATCGGACCGTCCGGCTGCGGCAAGTCCACGCTGCTTCGCACATTTAACCGGATGCACGAGACCGTGCGAGGCGCGCGCCTTGAAGGCGAAATTCTTCTGGACGGGAAAAATATTCTCTCGCAAGACGTGACGCAACTGCGCCGCCGCGTGGGAATGGTGTTTCAGCGGCCCAATCCTTTTCCGAAATCGATTTTCGACAACGTGGCGTACGGACTTCGAATCAACGGATCGAAATTGCCGATCGCGGATGCCGTGGAAAAAAGTTTGCGCCATGCGGCGCTTTGGGACGAAGTGAAAGATCATCTGCACAAATCCGCGTACGAGCTTTCCGGCGGCCAGCAACAGCGGCTTTGCATCGCGCGCGCGCTGGCGGTGGAACCGGAACTTCTGTTGCTCGATGAACCGTGCTCGGCGCTCGATCCGATCAGCACCGCGAAGATCGAAGAGCTTCTCGTGCAATTGAAAGACCTTTGCACGATCGCGATCGTGACTCACAACATGCAGCAGGCCGCGCGCGTGAGCGATTACACGGCATTTTTGCTGATGGGCCAGCTTGTGGAGTTCAGTCCGACGCCGCACATGTTTACGACGCCGAGCGATCCGCGCACGGAAGCGTACATCACGGGGCGTTTTGGATGAGGTTTTGCGCGAGTGCCGACGTCGCGCGTGTTTCTGATATAGGATGAGGTCGTAAATGGAACGCCACTTTGAACGGGATCTGAATGAAGTGAAAGAGCGCCTGCTCTGGATGGGCAGCCTGGCGGAACGCGCCGTGCATCAGGCGGTACATTCCGTGCTGGATTCGGACGAACAGCTCGCCAAGCGTGTGCTGGACGAAGAAGACGCCATCAACGAGCTGCAGATCGAAATCGACGACCGCGTCGTGCAGCTGCTCGCGCTTCACCAGCTGATGGCGATGGATTTGCGTTTCGTGCTGGCGGTTTCGCGCATCAACAACGACCTGGAACGCATTGGCGATCAGGCCGTGAACATTGCGCAAGGCGCGCAGCGAATTTTGCGGCACCCGCGAGTAAAACCGTACGTCGATCTGCCGCGCATGAGCGAAGTGGCCGAAGAGATGGTTCGCGACGCGCTGAATGCCGTGGTGCGCCGCGACGTGGAGCTGGCGCGGAAGGTGCTCGCCAGCGACGACAAAGTGGACCATTATCGCGATCAAATTTTTCGGGAACTGTTGACCTACATGATGGGCGATTCGAGCGTGGTCTTCCCCGCGTTCGAATTAATCCTCGTTGCCAAAAATCTGGAACGCATCGGCGACCACGCGACCAACATTGCCGAAGACGTGATTTACCTGGTGCAAGGCGAAGACGTTCGCCATCCGACCGTCGACCGGCGCTAAACGTCACGCTTGCCGGAGGTTTCTCGGCCACATAAGGAACGCGCCGGCTAGCGCGCTGAGCACAGAGATACAGCCGCCAATCGTGCGATCCACCGTTCGCGTGAAGCGCGCCTCAATTCGAGATTCGCCCGAAGGCACGGCAACGACGATTGCATCGTAAGACACGGTCCGCTGCGTTGACGTTGGCGCGCCATTCACCGTAACGAGCCACGCGGGATAGTGAAGCAGCCGGAGGCGAATCCGGGCGGGCCCGGCGGAGTGCACGATAACGATTCGATCTTCAGCCGTCCATCGCAAGATTTGAAATTCTGGCTTGTGCGCCAGCTCCGAATCGGTTTTCTCGGCGATCCCTTTCGCTTCGGGCTGGGTTTGCGGAACGTCCGTGCGATCGTCGCCGAGCGGATCGTACTCGTCCGTGCCTTCAAATCCCGCCTTCTTGTCCATTGCCTCTTTCACGGTGCTGACGTCTTCCGCGTCCCACCATGCATGTTTGACGAGGTACGCGCCGGTGAGCGTAAACAGCAGCACCACGACAATCGAGGAAAGCGCAAACGCACGCCGCGCCGCCGAGGAAATAAGAAACGCAAACACGACGGCCAATATCATCATCAAGCGCCAGGGAAACTGCACGAATCGCAATTTTGGCAGTATCGTCCAGAAAATATTCGTCAGAGGAAGCATCATCGCGCCGGCTGCGACTGCGAGCACCAACATCGTCTGCACCGCTCTCTCGGCGGATTCCGGCCGTTCGGCGGTTTTGCGCTTTTTCCAGACAAGCAAACCCGCCGCCGCGATGCCGCCGATCAGCAAGAGCGCGACGCACGAAGCGATGCGATTGAATGCGTCGTGTTCGGCGTCGGCCGTTGCGGCGAAGAGAAAATTCTCGCGCGGAGTGAGTCCTGCCGAAAGCGCGCCGGTAATATTCACCCAACGCTGTTCGTATGCCGCCGGGACGAGATAAAAGGATGCGAGCCCGAGGCCAAGCGCGAGGCCAAGAGCCCCGCGCAGAACTGGCTGAAGCTTCTTTTGTGTTGCCGCGGCCCAGAAGAAAAGAAGCGCGAGGGTGTAACTCGCGAGAACGCCCGCGGGAGCGTTCGAAAGCCAAACCGCCGCGAACAAAATCGCAAACTGCAGGATGCTTTTCCGCGTTGGTGGGCCGCCATCGAGCGTGCCGCTAAGCCGCAGTCCGGCCAAAAAGAGCAGCGGCAAAAACGAAGTCGCGAGAAGCTCCGCGAGATCGCTGCGAAAATAGATTACGAGAAGCGCATACGGATTGGCCGCATACGCCACGGCGCCGAAAAGCGCGGTGCGAAATGTTCCCGCAGTGCGCCGAAGCAATCCGAAGGCGGAGATTCCCGCGAACGTCTGCACTACCAACACAAAGAGTGGCGGGACCCACGTCCACGGAAAAACGCTGCCGAGGGCGGCGCCGAGCATCCAGGAAAGCGGCGGATAAAAAATGAAACGCGGCTCACCAAACCCGTAGTTGGCCCACTCCGTCCAACGGGGAAAGAGAATTCCTTCTTTCCATTGCGCCGCCGCGTCAAACCACGACGAAATGTGAAAGGAGATATCGTGACCGGAGGCCGTGCCCAGCCAGAAAAACGGCGCGAGAATCGCCAGCGCCGTCGCGAACGAAACCATTCCCGCGCGCAACCACGCGCGCGCTCCTTCTGTACTTCGCCGCTCTGGTGGCGCCGCCGGGCTTTCCGTCATGCTTCGATTGTCACTTCTTCAGCTCATTCGCCAAATAGATTATTTGGCCCACGTGATGGTAAGCGTGACCGGCCGAGCGCAGAAAAATGTGGAAGCGCTCTTTCGCTTCCGGCTCGCGCTTCGCCGAATATTCCTTCGTCCAATCGTCGGGCGTCTGCTTGCGAATCGTGTCGGTAACCATGGCAATCGCGCGGTCAAACGCGGCAAAGACTTCTGCTTTTGGAATCGGCCGCGGCTCCGTGAACTCTCGATCGCGATCGCGCACATAGCCCGTTTCCGCCACGCGCGCGCCGATGTAGTAATTCAAGTTGCCGGTCAAATGCAGAATCAAGTGGCCGACGCTGTTGCCGTACGGAAAAGGTTTGCGCCAGAGTTGCTCCGTGGTGAGCGGATCCGCAAAATGATGCACGCGGTCCCGCACCATCTCGTAATACCCGGCCAAGTCTTCCGCGACGATTTGCGCCAGATCCGCCATGCTCCCGCTCTCCGTCTATTTTGCTGGCTCGTTCTTGTAAATCTTGCCTTCCTTCATCACAAAAAAAACGTGCTCCGTCTGGCGAATGTTCTGCGACGGATCGCCCGGCACGGCCACGACGTCCGCCAGCTTTCCGGCTTCGAGCGTGCCAATCTTGTCCGCGAGACCCAGCAAGTCCGCGTCGTTTGAAGTTCCCGCTTTCAGCGCATCAATCGGTTTCATTCCCAAATCCACCATTTGATGAAACTCTTCCGCGTTGCGGCCATGCGGGTAAACGGCGGCGTCGGTTCCGAGGCCAATTTTCACGCCCATCGTCACCGCTTTCACAAACGTTTTATGCACGGAGGCGATGGCGGCGTCGGCCTTCACGCGAATCGCCGGAGGAATCGGCACGCCCTTGGCGATCTGTTCGGAGAGGCCTTGCACGGCCATGAGCGTCGGCACATAGTACGTGCCCTTTGTTTTCATCAATTGCAGGGTGTCGTCCTGCAAAAAAGAGCCATGTTCGATCGAATCGATGCCCGCCAGCACGGCGCGCTTCGCGCCTTCATTTCCATGCGCGTGGGCCGCGGCTTTTAATTTCAGCGCGTGCGCTTCGTCCACCAAAGCGTCGAGTTCGGCCTGCGTCAATTGCGGCGTGTCCACCGCGTCCGCAAGCGAAAGCACGCCGCCCGTTGCGCACGTTTTGATTATGGTCGCGCCATACTTGTGCGCCAGCCGTACCGCCCGCCGCGCTTCATCGGCGCCATTCACGACGCCGACTTCCGGCCCCGTCTCCGGCCCAATCGCGCCCTCGCGATATCCCGTTTCGTCGCAGTGTCCACCGGTCGCGCCGATCGCGTGGACCGCCACCAGCATCCGCGGTCCGGGCACCACGCCGCGGTTGATCGCGTTTCGCAAACCCGCATCGAGAAAATTCGCCGAACCGACGTCGCGCACCGTGGTGAACCCGGCGAGCAAAGTGACTCGCGCGTTTACGCTCGCGTCCAAGGCCATTTCCGGAATCGGTTTGCGCAAGCCATCGAGGGCCGCGCGCGCGTAGTCTTCGCTGTACATCATGGTGAGGTGCGTATGCGCGTCGATAAATCCCGGCAGCAGCGTCGCGTCGCCCAGGTCGATCACTTCGGCTCCAGCCGGAACCGCAGCGATTGCGCCAACGCCCGAAATTTGGCCATTCGTTACAACCACCACACCGGGCGACGTCACCGCGTTGCTCTTGCCGTCGAACATTCGCGCCGCTTTGAGGACGTAACTCTTGCCGTCGGACTTTTGTTGAGCCTGCACGGCGACTGCCATTCCCAATAAACAAAAAACGACTGCCACCGACCGAAGTTTGCGCATTCTCTTCACCCCAATTCGTTATTCGTGCTCAATCGAAACGCCCACAATATGCGCCCCAGCAAAAATGTCAAGCGCCTCGCTTCGCGTTCTAAAGCTTGCCGAGTAGTTCCGCCGCCGCTTCCAACGTTTTTATCTCGTCTTTTGTAAATGCGGCCATGCGTTTGGCGAGCGCCCGCACCCGCCGCGCCTTGCCCGCCAGCAAGAGCGTCCGCCCTTGCGCCGTCGCCGTCAGCTTCACCGCCCGGCGGTCGGCCGCGGCGCTCACTCGTTGCGCGAGCTTTCGTTGGACCAGGCCGTCCACAATCCGGCTCATCGTCGGGGGACGGACCTGTTCGAGTGCCGCCAGTTCGCCGAGCGTCAACTCGCCGCGGAAGACCAGCACGGAGAGCGCCGACAGCTGGGCCGGGCCGACGCCCGACTGCGCGTCTTCCGTCCGCACCAGCCGGAGCAGGCGGATGGCCGCGGAATGCAGGGCCTCCGCCGTTTCCATGCGCCGCGAACGATCGCTTGACACGCCAATTCCTTAGTGGGACTATAAGTTAGCTATGCTAAGTATTAGCGTAGCTACGAAGAGAGGCTATCATGAATCCCGAAGTTCCGCAAAATTCCCCCGCTCCCGGCCCGCAAATCGCCGGCATTCTCCAGATCGCCATACCCGTCCGCGACATCGCCCGTGCCACAGCGTTTTACCGCGACGCACTCGGCCTCCGCTTCCTTTTCGCCGCCCCGAACATGGCTTTCTTCGATTGCGCCGGCGTGCGCCTTTATCTGGACGCAAACGGTGCCTACCAAAGCGCCGGACCGAATCAATTCATCTATTTCCGCACGGCGGATATTCATGCGCAGCCTTTCGCGCTGAAGGCAAAAAACGTTGTGATCCATCGGGAGCCGCACGTGATCGCCAGAATGCCGGGAAGCGAAATTTGGCTGATGTGGATTCGCGATTCGGAAGGCAATCTCCTCGCGCTCATGGAAGAGCGCAAAGCTGCCGCTGTTTAAACCAACTGGCGGCCAACGTGTTCCGCGTTTGCCTTTTTCCAGCGCCGCTTTTTTTCTTTTTGTGCAACATAGGATTTGAAGCATATGAATCTTGCGAATCAGATGGCGCAAGATCCGGAAAAAGTTTCGCGAACATAAGGTATCGTTTTCAGTATGGATTCGCAGGTCACGCGCAGCCGCCAGCGGATTCTCGAATCCGCCGTTTCTCTTTTGCGCCAGAGCGGCCTTTCCGGCCAGCTGGTTGCTTCCGCTGCGGCCGCTGCCCGCGTCCCGGCCTCGAGCGCCAGCCTCTTTTTTCAAAACGATGAAGAGCTTATTCTCGCGATTTACCTTCGCCTTGCCGGCGATCTGCAAATTCACGCCGCCGCGCTGCCGGAAGGCGGCGTTGCCGCCCGCTTTCGCGCTCTCATGACGTTCAAATTAAATCTTGTCAAACCGTATCGTGAAGCGTTCGCCGGCCTGTTTGCAAAAATGCTGGATCCGCGCGCCGGCATCGGCGTACTCAGCCGGCACACCGAACTCGTTCGCCTGCGCGCGCGTTCCGCGTTCGCGCGGGTTGTGCATGGCGCAGACGACGCGCCACAAAATAAGAACGATTTAATTCACGCGCTTTATGCCGCCCATTTGGCGCTGCTGCTCATTTGGAGCCAGGATAGTTCGCCGGACCAAAAAAGCGCCAACGCCGCGCTCGAACTGGTCTGCAAACTCATTGCGCTGGTATGCCAGTTTCGCTGGCTGCCGCCTTCCGCCAGCATGCTTGAAAGCGTTGGTGCAATCTGCGGACCAATAGTCGATCCGCCGGCCGACCCGGAGACCACCGCGCGCGCACGCGAAATTCTCCTGCTCGTCTTCAAGCATCGCCGGCTCTTGCCGGGCTCGCCAAAATGCCAAGGCGCGGAGGGCAGCGTAATTTGCGATCAATGCCTCGAACCACATCTTCCGCTCGTTCGCCGCTTCGTCACGGCCGGTCTTCCCATTCATTTTGTTTTGCCGGCATTTCCCGCAAAATCGCCGAATCCCGCGAAAGTGCTCGGCTTTTTGCCCGACATGGCGGAAGAACTGAGCCTGCGCTTCCTTAATGATCTTTGTGAAGAAATTCACACGCTCCATAAGCCCGGCGCGCGCATCACGATTTGCTCCGACGGAATGGTTTTTGGCGACCTGGTCGGCGTCGCCGACGCAGATATCGCAGGGTACGGTGAACGCATCGCCGCGGTGATCGCTGAACTCAGATTGAGTTCGCTCGAAACGTTTCACATGCAGGATCTGTATGACGAAGCGGATTCGGGCGGCCGGATGCGCGATTGGCTCTGCCGCCACTACGCCGAATCAAACGAAGCAATTCGCGAACGCCTTCATTCGAACGAGAGCCAGCAATCGCTTTTCAACGGCATTCAGCGTTTCCTTTTTGAAGACCGCGTGGAACTCGAAAAAGAAAAAAGCCGCACTCGCATCCGCACTGAATGTAAGGACCGCACGTATGAAGTCGTGCGGCGCAGCGACGCCTGGGGCCGTCTCGTCGCGGACTGTTTCCCCGCCTCGCTCCGGCTTTCCATTCACCCGCAGCCGCCGCATTCGGAAAAAATTGGCATTCTGCTTGGCGAATCCCGCGATGTCTGGCTAACCCCCTGGCATGCGGTAGCGCTCAAGGAAAACGGCAAGTTTAGATTGGCCAAACGGCGGGAAGCGGAAGAATTGGGCGCCACGGTCGTACTGCAAGATGGGCGGGCCGCTTACATGGAGATTGGTGAATGATCGATTCGCAAGAAAACGTCCGCGCCGCCCGCGACCGCTATCTTGCCGCGTCCGGATTCAGCACGGATTCCTACGTCGATCCCAGCTTTGTCATCAAGCTGGGCTTCTTCAAGCTGCGTTTTCCCAATCCCGGTCTGCTGCCATTTCACGATTTGCACCACGTCGCCACCGGTTATGACTCTTCTCTGCTCGGCGAATCGGAAATCAGTGTTTTCGAATTGCGCACCGGCTCCGGCACCCCGCTCATTTTTTTTCTGTGTTGCGGCTCGATTCTCATAGGCTTGTGTCTATCGCCGCGCCGCATGTGGAGAGCATGGGGCGCGGCGCGCCGCGCGCAATCTCTTTACGGAACCGCTATGCCCTACGAATCTTTATTGGCCATGAACGTTGGTGAGCTCCGCGAGTACATGCGATTGGAGGGACGATGACAACCCTGGCTTGGCAGTCTCGCCCGCTATCGCCATTCGGCCTTGAAGTTACGGCCGCGGCCAAAACCACAACACTTGCGGAAATCGACGCCGGTACGCTCAAGCGCTGGATCGACGCGCATCGCTACGTGCTTCTCCGCGGCTTTGCTCCACTTTCCACCGATTCCATGATGCGGCTTGCGCGCACGCTCGGCGAGCCGCTTGAATGGGAGTTCGGCGCCGTCAACGAATTGGTCGCCAAGCCCGACGCAAAAAATTACATCTACACCACCGCCGCCGTCCCTTTTCACTGGGATGGCGCGTTCGTCGGAAAAATTCCGCACTTCATTCTGTTTTCCTGCGAAGTCGCTCCGCCGGAAAACAGCGGCGGCGAAACGATCTTTTGCGACGGAAGCATTTTGTTGAAAAACGCGTCTCCGCGCCAAACTGCTTTGTGGAATTCGACTTCCGTCAAGTACAGTTGCGATCGCGTTGTTCACTACGGCGGCTCCTTCACCTCGCCGATGATCGTGAACCACCCGGAAAATGGATCACCCACTTTGCGATTCGCCGAGCCGGTTCACGATTTGAATCCGGTCACGCTTGAAATGGAAGGCATGCCGCCGGAACAACAGGAAAAGCTCATCGCAGAAATGGCGCAGCTCCTTCGCAAGCCGGAAGTGTGCGTCGCGCACGCGTGGCGCGCGGGAGACGTTCTCATCGCCGACAATTTCGCGCTTCTGCATGGACGCAATGCATTCATCCATTCCGCTCTCCGCCACATCCGGCGCATCAACATCCTCTGATGCGCAAACTTCTCCATTTTCTTCGCGACATGCTCATCATCCGCCGCGTTGAGTTTCGCATCGCCGAGCTTCCCATCGTCGCCATGCCCGCTCTTCTGGTGAATACCAGCCTCGCTCCTCTGCAAACGCAAACTTTCTGGGAAGGCGTACTGCTCTTCTTTTTTCTCTTCGCCTTCGGAGACATGATCAACTGTCTCGCCGATCGCGATCTCGATGCGAAATACAAGCCGCATCTTTCTCGCGCCGTATACAACCTCGGCGTTCCGTTCGTCACGTGGCAAGTGATTTTGTGGGCGGCGCTGGCCCTCGCCATCGCGGCGCATGTCTCGTGGATGCTCCACCGCTGGCAATTGCTTGCGCTCACCGCCGCCGGACTCGCGCTGGGCGCGGCCTATTCCATCGAACCGTTTCGCCTCAAAGGCCGCGGCCTCGCGCAACTCGTCTGCCTTTGGCTGATTATTTTCGTCGGGCCCATGCTCATGATCGCAACTCTTTTCGGCGCATGGCCTTCGCGCGGAGTGGTCGCTTTCGCCATGGCCTATGGCGCCGTGCAAATGGGGATCATTCTTGTGAACACGGCGGAAGACTATCCCGAAGATCGCGACGCGGGCGTTCACACCGTCATTGTCACGCTCGGTCTCGTCCGCGGCATCGGCTTGGCGTCGGCGCTAACCCTGCTTGGCGCCGCGGGAATGCTCGTCACGCTTGCGGCTCTGTACGTCGCGCGCGCCGTACCGTCCTTTGCTGCCGCCGCGCTACTTCCCGTCACTGCGGCGTGCATCTGGCTCACGCGCGGAATCTATCGCCTTTATCGCGAAGTCGCAGCCTCCTCGCTCGATGCCGGCATCGCGAAAGTGAAGCTCGCGGCAAAAAATGTTCCTGCCTGGGTGACCGTCGTCGCCTGGACGGCTCTCGCCGCCGTCGCCGTTCTGTTTCTTTATTCTTCAAAGTTGCATTAATTGCTTGCCGTCACTTTCCTTCCACGCTAATACCATCGGCGCAGGACTTCCGGGGGGCGCAAACAAAAAAACCGTTTCAGTCGCGGTCTCGCATTTGCTAGACTCGCGTTGGAACTTGATTCAGGCAGCCTCCTCTCGACGCGGCCCCAGTTCCTCCTCCGGGCTTGCCTGAAGCCAGCCGGGTTCCCCATTTCGAGAACTGATTGACAATCTGAAGGTGCTTTTATGTCTACGACACTTGGGGTCTCTTCTTCCCATTCTCCTTCTCCTTCTCCCTCTCAGTCCGGCAACACAGCCCTTTCCGCGATACGCCTCGCGGTTCGCAATTTTTTCGAACTTCTTGGCTTTACTTCTCCGCCCGCTTCGGGTGCAGGCCGGTCGCGGAAGCGTGTGTCGCATCACAATAGCGTTTGGGGTATTTTCCCGGCGCTGCCGCACGATTATATTCGGCGTCGCCGAGCCATGCGGCGGATCAGCAATGTCGTTCTTGTGGTTCTGCTGAGCACAGCGGTGGCCTACGCGATTGTTCATTTCTCCGGCCCCGCAGCCTTTTCTGTGCGGCACAACTGAACCGTTGGTCGCATTCCAGCGCGGCATGGTACATTCGCGCGCGTCTCGATCGCATGTTTGACGCGTGGGCACACGGTAATGTTGTCGGCGTGGCCTGCGGCGACGTTCGGCGAATGGCAGGCGTTTTTCTTATTCACCGCGCGGAAATTCGCAAGTCCTTCCGCCATAAACTTGTTTCCGACCGTCCGGGCTACCTCGCCTTCGCTTCCGCGGATTAGCGCTGCGTTGGCCGCGCCGCTCGTTTGCGAAGCTGCTTGCTTATCCTTCGTCAGATGCAGCACGATAAAGCCCGCGCGCTTTGCATTGTTCCATATCGGTGTACGGCCTTGAGGAATCGGAGCGAATGTCCACCCGTCCGGACGTCCTAATTGTAGGCGCAGGTCTCGCCGGCCTGTGCGCCGCGCGCAGGCTTCATGAAGCGGGCGTTTCCTTTCAAATTCTCGAAGCTTCCGATGGAATCGGCGGACGCGTCCGCACCGATCAAGTCGAAGGCTTCCTCCTCGATCGCGGCTTCCAGGTTCTCCTCACCGCTTACCCGGAAGCGCAAAGCGTCCTTGATTACGCCGCACTCGACTTGAAAAAATTCACTCCCGGCGCCTTTTCCTGGTTCGCCGGCCGCATGAACAAACTTGTCGATCCATGGCGGACTCCCGGCGCCTGGATGGATTCGTTGCGCTCCGATTTCGGCACCTTTCGCGACAAGTTTCGCATCGCGCGCCTTCGCTTGCGCCTCCGCGGCAAATCCATCGAAGAAATCTTTTCGCGCCCCGACCGTTCCACCAAAGATGCGCTTCAGTCCCTCGGGTTTTCCGAAGAATTCGTCCACCGCTTCTTTCGCCCTTTTTTTGGCGGCATTCTACTGGATCCGGACCTCAAGTCATCGAGCCGCATATTTGAATTCATTTTCAAAATGCTCACCGAAGGCGACACCGCGGTTCCCGCGCGCGGTATGGGCTCGATTCCCGCGCAGCTCGCCGCAAAATTCCCCGCCGATGCAATTCGACTCAACGCCCGCGTAGAAGGCCTGCACGAAGACGAACTCGCCCTCACCGGCGGCGAGAAGCTTCGCGCTCGCGCCATTGTCGTCGCCATGGAAGGTCCCGCCGCCGCGCATCTCATCGGCGAAGCCGAGCCCGCCTCGCGCAGCGTCACGTGTTTTTACTACTCGTCTGAAGAATCGCCCGTGCCTCACCCGACGCTCGTGCTCAATGGGGACGGCTCCGGCCCCGTCAACAATTTCGCGGTCATGTCCGAAGTCGCGCCGTCCTACGCGCCCGCGGGAAAATCGCTCGTCTCCGTCACCGTTCTCGGCATCCAGCAACTCACCGACGATCAGCTCGGCGGCTTCATCATCGCGCAAATGAAAAACTGGTTCGGCCCCGTCGCGCGTTCCTGGAAATTTCTGCGCAGCTATCGAATTCCGCATGCGCAGCCGCAACAATACCCCGGCGCGCTGGAACCTTCGCGGCGCCCCGTTCGCATCCGGCCCGGCGTTTATCTCTGCGGCGATCATCGCGACAACGCCTCCATTCAAGGCGCGATGCGCAGCGGCCGCCGCGCCGCCGAAGCCGTGCTCGTCGATTTCTCGAGGTAGGGTATTCACCGTACTTTCTCGGACTTTTCCACATCAACTCACGCCCAGTAATCATCCGTACTATTGACCACAGAGAGAAACGAGCGAGAACAAAGGCGAAGCGCAATCCGGTCTCCAACAAGTCTCCAAATGAAACACAAATCAGGGAAGTGGTACGCAGACTGGCGAGATGAGAACGGGAAGCGAAAAGCCAAGGCTTTCGCATCGAAGAAGGCGGCGGCAACGTTCGGAAGGAAGATGCGCGAAGCGGTAGCGGCAAAAAAAGCACAAGGGTCGAAAGCGTCGGCGACCTCTGCAGGCTGTACTTCACGGCGCGGCCGGCAAACGACCCAACGAGAGCAACGGCCGCGGAAATAAACCTTCTACACGGAAGACTTCCAGCAAACGCGCTCAACCCAGCACACGTCGCGCAACTCATCGCAGGGTGGAGACAACGGTACGCGAGAAACACGATCTACACGCGGCTCAAGTGTCTTCGCAGAATCCTTCGAGAAATCGACAGCTTCATTGGAAGGAAGAGTCTTGACGCGTTCGTACCACGGATGAGGCAGCCACCACCGTCGCAAAAGAGCGTGACGGACGAACAGAGAGAGAAGCTTCTGGCGGCGTCGCCAGCATGGCTTCGCTTCGCAATTCAGCTATACGCAGACCATGGCCTTCGATTCACGTCGGCTCTAAAGGTGAAACCAAAAGACTTCAACTACGAAACGGGAATCCTAATGGTGGAGACAAAAGGGGGGTACCAGCAGGCAATCCCGGTGACGAAGACAATCCGTCACTACATCGAGACGCTTCCAGAAAGAGCATCGGCGGAAGAAACAATCGTCGAAATCCTTGCGGGAAAAAAAATCACGACGGACGGAGTCAGGAAGGCATTCAGGAGATGCAGGCGGGAAGCGGGAATTCCAGAAGACGTGAACCCGCACAACTTCCGCAGGGCGATCGCAACGAAGGCGTGGAAGGAGACCAAGGACATAAGAGTTGTGCAGCAAATCCTTGGGCACCACTCGATGCACACAACGGCGCGATACATCGTCGACGAAGAGCCAGAGAAGCTCAGGGAGCTTCTCGAAGAACTAAAACCACACAGCGCGAGGGTGCAATGACGCAGAGAGAAACGCTTTGCGTGTGCGGTCACAGGTTAACGTCGCACACGGTGGTGAGGCAGGGAGAAAGGGAGTGCAGCTGGTGCAGCTGCAAAAAATTCGAGGGAAGGAAGGAGACAAAAAATGCAGAGGTACAGAATCGTGGTGAGGTGGACGCACAGGAAGTGGGGACCGCAGATGGAGAGGCTAGCCGCAGAAGGCACGTCGGTGAAACGAGCAATCAGCAATGCGCTACTAGGCTTCTTCTCGGACAGAAGCAACAGAGAACGAAGAAGGGAAGCGCACAAGGAAATCGAAGTGACGGCGTGGCGAATTCCAACAGAAAAAAACCGTACCTATGGTGCGGGACGTGCAGCCAAACGAAACGGCACGAACACACGGAAGACGGTGGGTTCAACTGCTTAGAGTGTGGAACGCAAAGGAGACCGCCACAATGACGCGGATACATCTAAACGCAGGGGAGAGCATCATGGACGCGATCCAACGGGCGAAAGAACGGTGGCACGTTCGCGTCATCACAGCAACGCCAGCAGGAACACGAGCGCAGTGCTACGAATGCGTGGTGAACGCACCAGACCAATTCTCGGCGATCGCGGTCGCAATCTACAAAGACCTCGACGACGTAGAAGCGGGGAAGTTGGATGACGTACACGTGCTCGTCGACCGGATGCCACCAAAGCTGGTAACGGAAGAAGACATCATCGAGCGGAGCAATCGAAGAAAAAACTGAACCTCGGCTCGCCTCCCTTCCGGTCGGCTCTATGAAGTTGGTCGGTGACGCACGGCTCGCGCGCGCTTCTGTTATGCCGGCAAAAAACGCCGGGCGCGCGCGAGCCTCAAAGCCTCAAAACAAGGTGGCGTCGCCGCAGCAATCCGCTGGCCACAGCATGCCGGCGGCCAGCAAAAGGCGCTGGCAGCCGTCATGCTCCGCTCGCAAAAGCGGCTCGCGGTGGCCAGCGGAATTGCGCGGCTCCGGGTCGTTCTGGCCCCCGCGCATGCACACCGTGGTTCGTCAGCGGTCAGGGTGGAAAGCGCGGGGGCTCGGCCGCGGCTTCGCCGCCAGCGCGGCCGCTCTCGCGCCGCGCTGGCGTCTCCGCATCGCGCGGCCTTTCGGCGGGCGGCCGCTTCCACCGCGCAAATCGCTCCCTCTCGGTCGCTGCGCGGTTCCAGCGGCCGCCTCCCGCGCAAAGGCCACGGTGTGGGCGGTCGGCATCGCGGCAAGTCAAATCGCGGGTCGAGGCTGCGCGAGAAAAAACCTTTCCTGTTTGGCGAGGAAGAACGGGCGGAAAAAGAAAGAGGGGAAGCGGAGCACGCGGTGAGAGAATCCGCGACACGGGCGGCGCACACCGGTCTTCAGGCGCACCCGACGCGCCGCGCGGCTCGCTTACACGGCCGCGCGGCGTCCAGCGAAAACCCAGAGGAACACGGCCGATGGGAAAGCGCGGACCAAAGTCAAAGCACACGGACGGAATCACAGCGCAGCTCCGCTGGTACCGAAGACACCGCCAGAGAATCCTCGCTGCGCTTCGCGCGGCTCCCACCAAAGAAAAAAAGAAATCAAAGTTTGCAGAAGAGGTAATCAGGGAACTCGGACAGAGCATGGGCCACGGGTTTCGTGTGTGCGTGCAGAGCAAGATAGATAGGCCACCGCTCAAGTACATGGATGCAAACGGCAGAGTGTGGGTGGAAGAAGAAAAGTCGGCCGAGGAGCTAATCCGAGAGTGGAAGCGGAAGGAGAAGCAAAAAAAATGCGCGCGCGAACGGTGAAGAAGCTCGAACGCGAGCTACGAGGCAAACTGGTGGAAGCGGCAAGTCGTTTGCTTTCAACGGCGGAAGAACAGGCGGCCGCTGGGCGGCCACATTTGCTTCGGACGGTGGTGGCAATCTGCCATTCCACGGCGCACACGGAAGCGACCAAAAAGCGACTCGAACTGACCGCGAACGCGTTGGAGATGAGGGCAGAGCTCGAGCAAATCAAGCTCGACGGAGGCGTCGCCGGCGTCGTCGGCAGAGAAGAAAAGCAGCAAATCGACTGGGCAATCCCAAAGCCAGCCGAGGAGACCAAAAACGCAGGTCTCCAAAAAACAGTTGGAGACCAAGAAGAAATCGAGTAGGGTGGGGGAAGGAGTGGAGACAACAACCGACTTCGGCCACAAGCTCTAGGGGTCATTGTCCATCCGTACTATTGACCACAGTACCTTTGCTGCGGAAACTGGCCGCATGGCCCGCTACTCAGCCTTTCTCGGGCGCAAAGTCGAAATTCATTATCGAGCCGGCGATATCTGCCTGCCCGCCTCGGGAATGTTTGTCGCCGATTCCGGCCGCTCCATTTTTCTCGAGACTCGTTTCGAGCAGCGCGGGCTCGAGCGCACCTTCCGCTGGGAAGTTCCATATGCATACATTATTCGCATCGAAGAACTTCCGTCTGAATCCGCCGGCATGAAATCGCCGGCATTCGCAATTTCCGCGAAGGATTTTGCGGCCGACCTCACACCGGAATCATCCGAAGTAAAAGCAAAAGGAGCCGTCGCGGGCTCCGCCGGTGCCGCCACCATGTTGCCGTTCTCCAGACGCACCAAGCTCGCCTAATCTTTCGTTGTTTTCTTTCCCGCCCGCGTTTCTGTGCTTTGCAAGGAATCCGTTACAATCGATGCCGCAATCTTTGGAGGCATTTCCGTGTCGCAACCCACCGTTGGCCTGATCGGCCTCGGCCTCATGGGCCTTCCCATGGGCCACAATCTTCTCAAATCCGGATTTCCTCTCGTCGTCTGGAATCGCACCGCTTCGCGCGCCGATTCTCTCGTCTCCGCGGGCGCAAGACTTGCCGCCTCGCCCCGCGATGTGGCCGCCTCGGCGGACGTGCTTCTCACCATCGTGAGCGATCCGCTCGCCCTCGAGGAAGTTCTATGGGGCAGCGCGGAAAAATCCGCCTTCGCCGCGCTCAAAAAGGGCGGCATCTACATTGACTCCAGCACCGTCTCTCCCGCCCTCGCCCGCAAAATCGCCGCCGCATCCACGGCGGCCGGCATTCGCTTTCTCGACGCGCCCGTCACCGGCGGCACGTGGGGCGCGGAAAAAGGCGAACTTGTTTTCATGATCGGCGGAGACGCCGCAACGCTCGATGCCGCGCGTCCGGTCCTCAGCGCCATGGGAAAGAAACTTTTTCATCTCGGCCCCAACGGCGCCGGACAAACCATCAAGCTCGCCATGAACTCGCTTCTCGCCGTCGAAGTGCAGGCATTTGCCGAAGCACTTGCGCTTGTGCAACGCGCCGGCCTGCCCGGCGAAAAACTCGTCGAAGTCATGCAGTCTTCCATGGCCCGCGCCGGCATTCTCGATATCAAGGCTCCCAACATGCTCAGCGGAGATTTCAAGCCCAGCTTTCCCTTGCGACTTATGCACAAAGACCTCAGCCTCGCGCTCGACCTCGCCAATCAAATCGGCGTCGCCCTCCCCGCCACCGCCGCCGCTCGCGAAACCTACAGTTACGTCAAAGGCTCGACCACTGAAGATCTCGATTACGCCGGCGTCATGCGCTTCTGGAAAAAGTAGCAACGCAGAAATTGCGTTGGCGCAGGGGCCGCTCGTCTAGTGGCACGACCCTTCGCCGGCATCCCGAAACGCCCCGCCTTCCACCGGCACGAACTCCCACGCATATTTCCCCGGTTGCAGCGTCAATTTCAGCACGCCGTACGTATCCGCATTTCGCACTTCGCTGTTCGCATGCGCCGCCCCGAACGGCCGGTGATTCTTTCCGCCCGTCCCCACAACAAATTCCCGCATTCCGCGCGCTGCATCCGCCTTCGCTTCCGGCGTTTGCGGCGCAAATCGTTCGTAATCGTGATCGTGCCCGCCGACCACCACATCCGCTCCCGCTTGATACAGCGCGTCCCACAGCGGCTTCACCGTCAAATCGTCTCCATGCTTTCCGCCCGAACTGAACAGTGGCTTGTGAAAATACGCGAGGGTGCAGTCGACCGGATGCGCCGCCAAATCTTCTCGCAGCCATTTTTCTTGCGCCGATCCCGCGCCACAGCTTCCCGGTCGGTCGCATTCGCTGTTTAGCACCACAATGTGCCAGCTCCCCAATTCGTAGCTGTAGTAGCCCTTGCTCGCCTCGCCCGCCGCCGCGCCGAAATATTGGAAGTAATACGTCGCTCCCGCCGAATGGAATTCATGATTTCCCGGCGCCGGCCGCGTCCTGCCTTTTTCTTTTCCCCAGGTTTTGTCGTAACACGCAAAATTCGCCGCCGACCCGTCCGGGTACGCCAGATCGCCAACCGCCATCACCGTGCCGGGAATTTTCGCCAGCAATTTCGCCGTCGCCTCCGCGCCGGAAAGGTCCGTGCAATCGGCAATGTCTCCCGCGCCCACCAGCACCGCTTCACTCTGCGCCGCCGCCGCGTTACGTTTCACTCCCGCCGTGTGCCACGCGCCAATTCCTACAACAATCGCGCAGCACGCAACCACTCGCACTCCGTACTTCATCGCTCGTTCCATCGCTCACCTCAAAAAAAACCGGGCACCTTAAAAAAGAACGGGAAGAGAACTCTCGCTCTCTTCCCGTTCGCAGTCCAGTCTTCTTCTTACTTTTTTTCAAACGTTGGATTCCACCGCAATCCCAGCGAATACGTCGGCTTGTAATACTCCCGCTGAATCATGTATTGCGAGCTGCCGTTGTAAAACCCGAACACTTCGTTGTTCACGTTCAAGATGTATCCGATGACGCTCAATCCATGCCCTACTCCCATGCTTCCTTGCATATCGATTTGCAGGTGTGGGTAGAAATAGGTGTCGCTCAGCGGGCCGTTCACTCCTCCCGCCAGTCCGTCCTTGAACGAATAACTGAAAATATTCGCCGCGTTGTACGACAATCCCGCGCGATACGAAAATCGTTTGTAATCAAACGTCGGGCTCACGTTCCATGTATGCGGCGCTGAACGGACCAGCCGCGGGTGGTCCGACCGTCCGGGCAATCCATTCGCTTGCGAATTCGTGTAGCCGTAATTCGCGGAAATGCCAAAGCTGCGCAGCATTCCCGGCAGAAACGTCAGGTGTTGCACGTACGACGCTTCGAATCCGTATACCCACGCGCTGCCCGCATTGATCGGCTGCGTCACGCGATAGGTTCCGAGCGGCGCCGTCGGCGTCGGCTGGAAATTATTGATGGTCGTCTCTTCCGTAACGATCGGATCGTACAGCCTTTTATAAAAGAATCCCGCTTCGATTCCGCCGAAAGGATTCAGGTAGTGCTGCACCAGCACGTCAAAATTGTCCGCCGTTTCCGCTTTCAGGTTTGGATTTCCGAGCGCCGCCGTATTCTGAGTTCCGCCCACGGTAAACGAAACCGCCTGCGCGATATCCTGCGGATCGGGCCGCGAGAGTCCTCGTCCGTATACCAGCCGCAAATTCGTGTTGTTCGTCAGCGCGTAACGCAGCGAAGCGCTCGGCAGCACTTTCACGTACGACCCGTTCGCTTTCGTCAGCCCGATAAAATTTCCGCTGCTGTCGAAGGTTGGCGTCGCCGTGTCCAGATTCGTTCCTTCGATTCGCAACCCCGCGATGATTCGCAGCTTGCCGTTCAAATCAATCGTGTTCATCACGTATCCGGCCGAAACTTTCTCGTCCAGGTCGAACTGCGGGCTGATGTCGTCCGGCGCCGCCGTAAATTGCCCCGGATTCGCCGAAAAGAATGCGAACACATCGTCAAACTTCGGATTCGGCCCCAGCCGATACGAACCGTCGTAGTAGTTGTGGTTCGCGAAGGAGTTCGCAAATTGCGAAAGCAGCACCGTCCCCGTCGGATCGATCTCCGTGTTCACCGAATCGTCGAACTTGTGCGCGTTCCGGAATCTTCCGCCCACTTCAATCGTCGCCGTGTGTCCGCCGATCGAATACCTCTGTCCGATCGCGCCCGTCGCTTGCAGATTTACCTGCGCCGTCAGCCCGCGCGACGCACGAATGTTCGAAAGCTGCAGCGTCGTCGGATCGTACGCTTCCGTGAAGCAGTTCGGAGTCCATTGCGGCCGAAAAATACTTTTTGTCGCCGCCGGATCGAATTGGCACGCGCTTGTCGCCAGCGTGCTGCCGAACGACGCCGTCGGATCTCCATTCTCGATCTGCCGCGAACGTCCGCCCGAAATGTCCCACGCAAACCACCGCGTTGCGAACACGTGCTTGCCGCCCGCAATCAGGCTCGCAATCGCATAATCCGGCCGCCGAATCTGCGTGTTGAACGACGGCACTCCTCCGCACGGCTGCACCGTCACCCCATTCGCATCCGTCGCGCATCCATTCGCGCCGAGCAATTGCACGCCCGTCGTATTGTCGTTCAGCGAATAAACAAACCGCTCGCCGAAATTTTTGAAATCCGAATACAGTCCGTGGATGTACAACGTCGATCCATCCGTCGGCTTGTAATCGAGGCTTCCCCCAAGTCCCCAGCGGCTCCGGTAGTAGCGGTATTCGCGAATGTCGATCGCATCAAACTGTGTTGGCGCTCCCGGCAAATTCACCGCCTGGTCCGGCACCGGCTCAAGGTCGTCAATCCCGCGGCCGTTCCAGTCATACGAGCCGCCCACCAGCGCGCCAAATCGTTTCTGCGCGCCGAATCTTTGTCCCAGCGTTCCCGTCCCTTCCACCGCGTGCCGCGTTCCCGCAATCGGCGTCAATCCGCCCGCTCCGCTGAAGGAAATCGTCGGCCGTTCGCCCGCCGTCTTCGTCACCAGATTCACGGACCCGCCGATTCCGTCCGCGTCCTGATTCGCCTGCAGCGTCTTATTAATTTCCACCGACTCCACCAGATCGGCCGGAATCGTATCCAATTTTATCTGGCGAATTCCCGCTTCGGGCGACGCCACGTTCACCCCGTCCAGCGTCACGTTCGTCAGCCGCGGCTCCGTCCCGCGAATCTGCACGTATTTTCCTTCGCCTTCATCGCGCTCCAGCGTCACGCTCGGCAATCTCCCGAGCGCATCCGCCATGTTCGCGTTCGGCAAGCTGCGAATCACTTCCGATGGCAGCACTTGCAGCAAATTATCCGCGCTCTTTTCGCGGTTCAGCGCGTCCGCTTCTCCGTGCGCCCGTTCCGCCGTCACAATCACTTGTTGTTCGTTCGATTCGACATGCAGCACCGCATCGGCCCGCACCAGTTCGCCCGCTTTCACGTTCACCGTCGTTGCGTGCGGCTCCATTCCAACAAAGTTGTAAGTCACCGTATAACTTCCCGCCGCCACGCCGGTAAACGTGAACTCGCCTTGCGCGTCGGAAACGCGCGTCAGCCCCGCGGGATCAAGTTCGATCGTCGCTCCCTGCAGCACGCCGCCGCTCGTGTCTGTCACTCGGCCGCTGATCGTTCCCCGGCCGCTTTGCGCCTGCACGGCCACGCCGCCCATCGCGCACACCAGCACGCACACCAACGCCATCGCCGTTCTCAATTTATTTGTTCGCATGAACACGCCCTATTCGTGTCTCGGCAACCTGGGCGCGCTTGCCGTTTCTCGGGAAGAGGCAACGCGCGGGTGAGACAAGTTTTTGCTACTCCGCTGGCGCTATTCCGAACCTTTCATGCGACGCTTCCGTGAACGCCGCGTCACACTTCCATAAAAACCTTTTTCATCTCCCCGTAACATTGCTCCGCTCTCTACTCGTCTTCTCTTCAAGTAGAGCTGGCCCGGCGAGGGCGGCATCTCTTCCTCTCTTCAAGTAGATTCTGTCTTCGAAATCGAACCGTGTGCCTTGCCGGTTTGCGCATCTTTTTGTGTAGCGGAGGGGCTTTTAGCCCCGTCTAGCTTGGCACGGTTGCTCAAGTCACGAGCGAGACATCGCGCTTCTTCGGCTTCTCGCCGCAACACAAGTAGAGCCGTACATGTGACGGCGGCATCTTTCTTTCCCCGCTTCTGGCCGAGTAGGCCCGCACACAGCCCCTTTTCCGGTGATGCAGGCCGTATCTCGCGTAACCTTGTCCGGAGTCTTCGTCCGCAGTCCCCACCAGTGCTAAACTTCCCCTCTCGCATCGGAGGCCATTTATGAACCATTCCATCCGCACTTCCACGATCTTCGCTGTTCTGGCGCCATTCTTCTTTTGCACACTCGCCGCCGCACAGCAGCCGGACTTCTCCAAAGTCGAAATCAAAGTCACCAAAGTTTCCGGCAACATTTACATGCTCGAGGGACAGGGCGGCAATATCGCCGCCTCCGTCGGAGAAGACGGCATTGTCATCGTCGACGACGAATTCGCGCCCCTCGCCGAAAAAATTCAGGCCGCGCTAAAAAATCTCGGCATCACGGACAAGCCCGTGCGTTTCGTCATCAACACGCACTATCACGGCGACCACACCGGCGGAAACGTTCCCTTCGCCAATGCCGGCTCGACTCTCATCGCGCAAGACAACGTCCGCAAACGCCTCGCCTCCGGCGGCACGGCTGGCAACGGCGGCTCCCTCAAAATGGAGGCAAAGCCCGCGGAAAAAGCCGCTCTTCCCATCATCACTTTCGAGCATGACGTCACCGTCCATCTCAATGGCGAAGATATCCGCGCCCTTCACTTTCCTGCCGGCCACACCGACGGCGACGCCATCATCTTCTTTCCCAAAAACAACGTCGTGCACATGGGCGATGATTTCGTCCGTTACGGTTTTCCCTTCATTGACGTCGCCAGCGGCGGCAGCGTCCAGGGCATGATCGATGGCGTGGAAAAGGCCGCCGCCCAGCTTCCCGCCGACGTAAAAGTAATTCCCGGCCACGGCGTCCTCTCCAATCTCGACGACGTCCGTGCCTACGTCAAAATGCTCAAGGAAACTTCAGCGGCCGTTCAGAAGGCGATTGACGCGCACAAGACCCTCGACCAAATGAAGCAGGAAAAAATCCTCGCCCCTTGGGCCAAATGGTCCAACGATTTCGTCAGCCAGGACGTCTTCATCGAAACCCTCTTCAACTCCCTCACCAACCACCCCGGCCCCTTCGTAAAACACAACTGACCGATTCTCGTCATCCGGATAAGTTGAAACCTCGTCGGATCGTGACTCCAGTATTGAGCATGTTCTGGTCGCCGCAGGGCCACTTCTAGAAACTTTATCTTAGTTTATTTCACATCGTTATAAACTATGATAAACTACCTATACGATGGACCCAAAGACCAACCCGTTTGCTCCCGGAGCAGGCTCGCAGCCTCCAGAACTCGCTGGAAGAGCTGACATCTTGAACAGTGCCGAAGTTGCTCTCGCCCGCATAAGGAATCGACTCCCTTCCAAGAGCTTGATTCTCGTCGGCCTTCGAGGTGTGGGGAAGACGGTATTACTAAATCGCATCTGGGAGCAGGCTAATCAGGAAGGCTACGAATCCATACTAATTGAAGCTCACGAGGACAAGGCCCTTCCGGAATTGTTGGTTCCCCCGCTTCGCAAACTACTCTACAAATTGGATTTGGCACAAAACGCCAGCGATAAGGTGAAGCGAGGATTTCGAGTTTTAGCAAGTTTCATAAAGGGCTTCAAGGCCAAATTCGGCGACCTTGAAATCGGTATGGAAACGGAAGCAGGTTCGGCGGACAGCGGGGACCTGGAATCCGACCTCGCCGAGCTATTTTTGGCGATGGGTGAGGCTGCAGTTGAAAAAAATACGGCGATCTGCATCTGCGTCGACGAACTTCAATATCTGAGCGAATCAGAGTTGAGCGCTCTGATCATGGCGATTCATCGGATCAATCAAAGAAACTTGCCCTTTATTTTGATTGGAGCCGGACTTCCACAAATAGTGGGTCTGGTGGGTAAGTCGAAATCTTACGCGGAGCGTTTGTTTGATTTTCCACCGGTCGGACCGTTACTTCCAGACGACGCCAGAAGCGCGCTGCAAAGTCCACTACGGTCTAACAACGTGGAAATTGAAGAGGGGGCAATTACAGAAATAATTTCGGAGACCAAAAGCTATCCGTATTTCTTACAGCAATGGGGACACGAAGCCTGGAACATCGCAAGCAGGAGTCCCATAACGATATTTGATGTGCGCGGCGCCACCACCGCCGCCATCGCGAACCTGGACCGAAGCTTCTTCCGCGTCAGATTTGACAGGCTAACGCAACGGGAACGGGAATACCTGTTGGCATTGGCCCAACTCGGCTCGGGAAGCCAGCGCTCGGGCGATATCGCCGAGGCACTGAATGTGAAATCTCAATCCGTCGCGCCGATCCGCTCCGGACTGATAAAAAAAGGAATGATCTACAGCCCGGCCTACGGAGATACTTCTTTCACTGTTCCACTTTTTGGCGAGTTCATGTTGAGAATAATGCGGACGGACGGCTGGGACTCCGCTCCAAGCCTATTTGACAGGTAACGTTCCAAGCGAAGTGTCGATTTTGGCCGGCGGCAAGGAGTGCCGGCTTCCGAATAATCTCGGGCGCAGCATGCTTCCGTTTCAAGCGTGCGGGTTTTGCCTAATTTTACTGTGCAAACGATTTCATACCCAAAATCCGGTTGGTAAAAGAGCGCGCGGGATGTCCTGGTTCCTTACCCGTTTTTCTCCGGCGGCCAATGGTAAACGGCCAAGGCTCCGTCAGGGCTTCGCCGTCGGCGCGAAAAATCCAATCGGCAAATCCCGCGACGTCCGCAAGCCCGCCGGCGAACTCAAGATCGGCAGAATCGAATTCACCGCCACACTCGCCGTCGCAATGTCTCCGTGCGAACCGCCCGGAATCATCAGCGAAATATTCGGGTGGCCGGTCAGCGTAATCGTGTCCGCCGGATCTTTCGCGCCAACGTACATCTGCAGTTCCATGTATATCAATTCTTTGCCGCCGCCAAGACCGCGCGCAATCTGGTGCACACCCGCCGCTTGTCCCGCTTCCACGGTCAAAAATTCCGTCACCACTTTTTCCGTCGCCACTTTCGGTTCGATCGTCTCGGTAATTTCATCCACGGCCAAACCCAAACTGTCCGCCACCATCGCCACCGATTCCGGCAAACCAACGTGCTTGATGGTTCCTTCTTTCACGCGCGCGCGGAATTCTTCCACGCTCAATCCCGCGCCGATTTTTTTCTGCAGCGGCAATCTCCGCTTCGCTGCATCCACAATTCGCAGCGCCTTCGCATGTTCAATCCGCTGCGAGACCGCCGCCAGCGTAATCGCCAGCTTGTCCATCACGAATCCCGGATTTACGCCCGTGCCGACCAGCGCCACGCCCCATTCTTTCGCCGACGTATCCAATTTCGCCGCCAGCTCCGGATAGGTCCGGTATGGATAGGAAAGTTCTTCGCACGTCGAAACCACGCACGATTCCGCTTCGAGGCACGCGAGCAATTGGTCCATCACCTTCGGCAGCGAAGAAGAAGTCGTGTGCATCACCACGTCCGCCGCCTGTCCCAGCACTTCCGCGGCTTCGGCGGAAACTTTCACGCCCCACGGCGCATCGCTTGCGCCGATCACTTCGCCCAAATCGCGCCCCACTTTCGCCGGATCGTGGTCGATCGCGCCGATAATTTCAATGGACTGCTTTTCGCGCATCAGCTTCGCAATCGATGCGCCGATGGGGCCAATGCCATACTGGATCGCGCGTATTTTCTTTTTCACAAAAGTTCTCCGCTTCGGCGGTGCAAGCCCACACCGCGCATTTTACGTGCAAAGGAATCCTCTACGATAAAGGATTCGACCCGCGCTCGCAACGCTTCCCTGGCGCGGCCGCTCTTGGCGGCGCACTTTGACGCGCGTAACATAGGGCAGAAACCCGCTGCCCCGGAGAACCGCCATGCAAGCACGAAAACTTACCGACGACGAAATCGCAAAACTGCTGACCAGGCTTTCCGGCTGGTCGGTACGAAACGGAAAGCTTCACCGCGAATACGAGTGCAAGGATTTCGTCGCCGCCTTCGGCAACATGACCCGCGTTGCGCTCATCGCCGAATCGATGAATCACCACCCCGAGTGGTTCAACGTTTGGAATAAAGTCGTCGTCGATCTCGTCACGCACAGCGTGAAAGGAATCAGCGATCTCGATTTCGTGCTTGCGGAAAAAGTGGAAGAGGTTTTTGCCGGGGCTCTCGCGAAACAGACAACGTCCGGCTCCTGAAACGAGGCCGCGCGCACGCGGGAAAATCTTCCCCCAGCGAAAAGCTGCGTTCAAATTGCCGCGGGTATACGTTCGAATGGCGGAAAGGCGAATGCATAGGTTACGGATAGGAACGAAGCCTTGACTCTCCCCGCCGCCGCGCGACAATAGAGAAACCCTTCCAGTACTTGTGCAGAGGACTGTCCTCTCCAGTCTCGACAAATCGGTGTAACGCAAACGAAATTCGAAACGGCGGGCCGCGGCTTTCGCAAAGCCGGGCCGGGGGCATTTCGAATAGACAGCGCGGCACCGCGGGACGGCCATGTGCGCCGAACAGCCAAGCGTTTCGAATGAAGGCAATTCAAACGGCAGAAAACTGCGCGTGTTGATGGCGGAAACGGATCCGCCGCGCATCTCGAAAATGTTGCGTTCGCTTTATCCGGATGACGAATCCGCGCTGCAGTTAACCCTTGTTTCGACGGTTTCGGTTCTCCTTCCCACGATTCAACTGGTAGGGCCGGAAGTGCTTTTTCTGGATCTGGCGGCGTCCGGCCAGGATGCCATGGCGACGGTGCGCGCGGTGCATCGCGCGGCGCCGAACCTGCCGCTGATTACCTTGGCGGCGACGCCGGAAAAAGAAATTGCGGAACAGAGCGTGCGGGAAGGCGCGCTGGATTTTGTTTTGAAGGACGTCGCGGACGTTCGAACGCTGGAGCGGGTGTTACGGAGCGCGCTCGAACGGAACACGGTATCAGGGCTTGCCGATCTGCTGCGGGATCGAACGACGGAGCTCTATAACGGCGATGGATTTCGCGCGCTGACGGCCAAGGCGGTGCAGGCAGCGCAACGAACGGGCGGGCAACTGGTGCTGCTGACGATTCGAATCGCGAATCTGGAAGCGCTGCGAAAAGAGTTTGGCCCTTCGGACGGCGACAGCGCGATCAAGGACACGGCGGAGATGCTGAAAGGAAGCTTCCGGCGGACGGATGTGCTGGCGAGACTTTCGGAAGGGAATTTCGCGGTGCTGGCGGCGGACGCGGCGGAGCCGAGCGTGGCGATCATGCGACAAAGGCTGGAAACACGGCGCGCGGCGATGAACAACATGAGGGAGCCGTGGGGTGCGGTGGAACTGGCGATCGAGGTGGGTTTCTGGTCATCGAGAGAGGAAGTTTCCTTCTCGGAGATCGCCGATCCGTTGCTGAAAGAGTTCGCGGAGTTGAGCCCGGCACTGGCGATGGCGGCAAGCGAGGGCGAGAAAGGTTGACGGACCGGGGCATGCAAAGAGCGCGCAAATTTCGCAAGCGGCTGGCCGAAGCGTGGATTGTTCTGCTCGCTTTGCTGCTACTGGGGTTTTCCGTTGGAATCTGGAGCGCACATGAGACGCGGCGGATGAACCAGTGGGTTTCGCACACGCAAGAAGTGCTGACGGAGGCGTCGTCGGTGCGACTGCACCGGTTGCGAATGCGAAACGATTTATGGTTTTACCGGGCGACGGGCAGCGACGAATTCCGTCTGCGGTACGAGACAGAGAGGGGACATCTGAGGGAGAACACCAACAAGCTACTGGAACTGACAGCCGATAACCCCGGTCAGCACGGCGTGATCAATCGGGTGAGCAAGCTGCTCCAACAACAGATCGAATTGATGGATCTTGCTATGGAGAAGGCGAAATCCGCAAAACAATCGGGCGAGCGGCAGGAATCAACGGCGGTAATTCCCACCGACGATCAATTGACGGCGTCGATGGACGAGTTCGAACGGGAGGAACGAAGGCTATTTGCGGAACGTTCGGCAAAGGTGCAAAACAACGCGCAATGGACGCTCGACCTGCTGCTGATTACGGGTTTCCTGGCGTGCGGCGCACTGATTGTGACCGGTTATTACATACAGCGAGAAGTGCTATCGCGAGCGCAAATTGAAGCGGGACTGCGGCGGGCGAGAGAACTGATGGGGACGCAGCTGAGCCAGCGGCAATCCGAACTGGGACACACGATGGAGGATTTGCATCTTCAGATTGAAGCGCGGAACCGGGCGGAAGAGGAAATGAAGCGGCTCAACCAGGAGCTGGAGACGCGAGTGGCGCAACGGACGCAGGAACTGCGTGAGATGAACCAGGAGCTGGAAAGTTTCAACTATTCGGTTTCGCACGATCTGCGGGCGCCGCTGCGGCATCTGGACGGATTTTCGAAAATTCTGGAAGAGGAGTTCGCGCCGGAATTATCCACCGAGGCGAAGCATTATTTGCATCGAATCAGGCTGGCGGCCGGGCAGATGTCGAATCTGGTGGAGGATTTGCTGCAGTTGGCGCGGTTTGGGCGACAGGCGGTGAAGCGCGAACAGGTAGCCTTGCGTCCGCTGGTTGAGGAGACGATTGCAGCGTGCCTGCAGGAAGAACCGGGAAGGGAAATTGTGTGGAACGTCGAAGTGCTTCCGAAACTGGAAGCGGATCCGGGGCTGGTGCGGCAGGTGTTCACGAACCTGGTGGCGAATGCCATCAAATTCACGCGAAAGAGGAAGCCGGCGGTGATCGAAATCGGTTCGCAAAGGGAAGAGGACGAGGTGACGATTTTTGTGAAAGACAACGGGGCGGGATTCGACCCGCGATTCTCGGACAAACTGTTTGGAGTATTCCAGCGCCTGCACCGGCAGGACGAATTCGAAGGGACGGGGATCGGGCTGGCGATCGTGTTGCGGATCATTCACAAGCATGGCGGGCGAATCTGGGCGGAGTCAACGCTCGGCCAAGGGGCGACTTTTTATTTCACACTGGCGGCGGCGAAAAAGGCGGAGAGAGTGGCGGAGGAAACGATTGGAGCGCTCGCGTGACACAAGACATGCACGACATATTGCTGGTAGAAGACGACCCGGCCGACGCCGAACTGACGACGATGGCGCTGCAGAAACAGCACGCCGCCGGGAACATTGTGATTGCGAGGGACGGAGCGGAGGCTCTCGATTACCTGTTTTGCCGAGGCGAGTTTCTGGAGCGCGACTTCCAGCACATTCCGCGAGTGGTGTTGCTCGATTTGAAATTGCCGCGCGTCAGCGGCCATGACGTGCTGAAGGCGATCAAAGGGGATGAGAGGACGCGCTGCATACCGGTGATCGTGATGACGTCGTCGAATCACGAAAACGATCTTCTCGAGTGTTACCGAGGCGGAGCAAACAGTTACATCCAGAAGCCGATGAGCCTTTCTCTCTTCCAGGAGTCGGTGAAGCAAGTGGGAAGCTACTGGCTTGGGGTAAACCTTCCCCCGCCGGAGGCTGCATTTCAAACCAGGTGAGCAGGTGAAACGATGAGCATCCGGGCGTTACAAATAGTTCCCGCGGAGGCGACGGCGACGGCGATGCGCGCGCTGATCCTGGACGATGCACAAGACGACATCGACTTGATTCTTTATGAGTTGAAAAGCAAGGGATTCGCGGTGGACGCGAAAATCACGCACAACCAGGAAGACTTTCTGAAGGCGCTCGAAGAAGGCCCATTCGACGTGATCTTGTCCGACTATCGGCTGCCCGATTGGACGGGACTCAATGCGTTCCGGGCGGTGAAGGCCACGGGGCAGGATATTCCGTTCCTGCTGGTGACGGGAACGCTGGGTGAAGAAGCGGCGGTGGAATGCATCAAGCAAGGGGTGAGCGACTATGTCCTGAAAGATCATTTGGAACGATTGCCGCTGGCGGTGAACAGGTCGCTGAACGAAAAACGGCTGCGAGAGGATGCAACGACGGCGGCGACCGCGCTGGCCGAGAGTGAAGCGCGGGCACGGCAACAATTCGAAGAACTGGACCTGCTGTACCGGACAACGCCGGTATGTTTTGCGCTGCTCGACCAAGACTTAAAGTTCATCCGCGTCAATGAAGCGATGGCGAGGAACCACGGGATCTCGGCGGCGGAACACGTTGGACGGGCGTTGCGCGAGCTGGTGCCCGAGGCGTACCTGGAGTCCGTGCAGCTGTATCGGAGGGTATTCGAATCGGGTGAACCGATCCTGAATATCGAAGCACAAGTCAAGCGGACGATTCCGCCGTTCGAGCCGAGACATTATCTGGCGAATTTTTTTCCGGTGCAGGCGGCGCCGGGCGGGAAAAAGTCGGTGTGCGTGATGATGGTGGACATCACCGAACGAAAAATGGCGGAACAGGCGCTGCGAGTTTCAGAAGACAGAAATCGCGACCTGGTGGAAAACTCCGCTTATGGAATCTGCCGCGTGAACGGGAAAGGCGAATTTCTTGACGCAAATTCGGCGCTCTTGCGGCTGCTGGGGTGCGGTTCGGTTTCGCAATTTCAAAAACTGAATCTGTTGCGAGACGTATTCCGTTTTCCGGAGCAGCACAGCAAGCTGTTTCGCTCGTGCCAGGAGGCGGGGGAAGTGCGAGGAGCGGAGGCGGAGTGGAGGCGGCCGGACGGCGGATTGGTGAGCGTGAGGCTGCACCTGCGTTTGCTGAAACGAAAGAGCGAGCAGCCGGAATACGAAGTGATTGCGGAAGACACCACGGAGCTGCGGGCGATGGAACGGCAGCTGTTGCAGGCGCAAAAATTTGAAGCGATCGGTCAGCTGGCGGGCGGAATTGCGCACGATTTTAACAATGTGGTGGGGGCGATTCTGGGCTGGGCGGAAATCGGTTACGAGCAGTGCGGAGCGAACCGGCAGATTGCCGACCGATTTACACGAATACGGGAACAGGGAGAGCGGGCCGCGTCGCTGACGAAAGAGCTGCTGGCCTTTGCACGGCGGCAGACGCTGCAACCGCGAATCATCGACCTGAACAATATTGCAAGCGGTCTGCTGACGTTCCTGGACCGGGTGATCGGAAAAGACATCGAGCTGAAAATCGTGACGGTGCCTGTCGATGCGGTGAAAGCCGATCCGACGCAGATCGAACAGGTGATTATGAATCTTTGCATCAATGCACGGGATGCGATGCCGACGGGCGGGCGGCTGGTGATCGAAACGGAAATGGTGGAGCTGGATGAGGCGTACTGCCGGTTTTACCCGCACATCGTGCCCGGGCGGTACGCGGTGATCTCTGTTTCCGACACGGGAATTGGAATGGACGCGGAGACAAGAGAAAGAATTTTTGAACCGTTTTTCACGACAAAAGAACCCGGCAAAGGAACGGGAATGGGCCTTGCGACGGTGTATGGAGTCGTAAAGCAGCACGGCGGTTTCACGCACGTTTACAGCGAGCCGGGGCAGGGAAGCCTGTTTCGGATCTATTTGCCAGCCACAACGAATGGAGAAAAAGCGCCGGCCGCGAGTCCGGCGCAAAGCGGCGGCGTACAAGAATTGCGCGGGACGGAAGTGATTCTGATCGCGGAAGACCATGAATCGATTCGCGAAATGGCGCGGCAGTCGTTGCTGCATCTCGGCTACAAAGTGCTTTCGGCGGGAGACGGGGAAGAGGCCTTGCGGCTTGTGGAGGAAGAGAAGCCGGCCTTGGCGGTGCTGGACGTGGTGATGCCAAAGCTGGGCGGCACGGCAGTTGCGGCGCAATTGACGGAGCGATTCCCGGATCTTCCGGTGATCTTCACGAGCGGGTACAGCCAGGATACGGCGAATCTGCCGAACGGAACGCGGCAAACGATCTACCTGCAAAAACCGTACAGTCCGACTGCCCTCGGCAAACTGGTGCGAAACGTTCTGGACATGCAATCGCCGAAACCGCGCAATTAAAAAGGCGGAGATTGGCGTTGACACGGGCGAACCCAAGTGCTAAATAGCGGTAAAGACGGGCCCTCTGGTGGTAAGTCTCTTACCGCATTGCGGTCAGCAACACGCGAGTGATGCAGCGCCCCTGCCTGGCAGGGCAGGGAGGCGCGGCTGCTGAGGGATCCGATGCGTAACACCCCACCCCGGGAGGCGAGGATCCTCGGGTTTTCGCCTCCTATTTTTGTGCCCGCCGGCTTCCATCAAGCAGTGCCGCAGCTTCTGGATTTGGACTTCGTTCGCTAAGATAACGGCTCGAAATTCAAAGTGTGCAAGGACCCGACATTGATGCGTAACACTGCCCCGCTGCTGGAATTAAATCGAGTGACGGTGATGCGCGGAGAACGCGCGGCGCTGGAAGATGTGTCTCTGCGAATTGAAGCGGGCGAGCATGTTTGCATTTTGGGGCCGAATGGATGCGGCAAATCGACGCTGATCAAGACGATTACGCGCGAGTGTTATCCGCTGGCGCGGGAAGTATCGTCGATGGAGATTCTGGGGCGCGAGCGATGGGACGTGTTCGAACTGCGAAATTTGCTGGGGATTGTTTCGCCGGATTTGCTTGCCGCATGCACGACGGACGCGACGGGGCGCGACGTGGTGCTCTCCGGGTTTTTCAGCAGCACGCGGATTTTTCCGCACCATCATCCGGACCCGGCGCATTTGCGGCGAAGCGATGAGGTGCTGGAGCGATTGGGGATTGCGCACCTGGCGGATCGTTGCGTGATGCACATGTCGAGCGGCGAAGCGAAGCGGACGCTGATTGCGCGAGCGCTGGTACACGAGCCGAAGACGCTGCTGTTTGATGAGCCGAGCAATGCGCTGGATATAGCGGCGCAATTTCAGCTGCGGGAGACGATGCGGGAGCTGGCCCGCCCCGGCGGGCAGGCGCAATCGGGGCTGGCGATTCTGCTGGTGACGCATCATGTGAGCGAAATTATTCCCGAGATCGAGCGGGTGATTATGCTCCGCGCGGGGCGCGTGATGGCGGATGGGGCGAAAGAGAAAATTTTGACCGAAGGGAACCTGCAGGCGTTGTTCGGCGTGCCGGTACGGCTGCATCGGAAAGACGCGTACTACCACGCGTTTTAGGCGGCGGTGGGAAGTGGATTACGACGAAGGATTTTTTCTGGAAACCGTGCGCGACTCGGGACCCTTGGGGGACCAGTCTTCGGGTGGGAAGGCGACACGCCAGAATTGCGGGCGCGGAGAGGAAAATTCCAGGCCGATTTCGGCTTTGTTGCCGCGAACGGGGCCGAGAAAAACAACGCTACATTCCTGTTCTTCCGTGGTGCGCTTGTGCTGCAAATTCAACGTGCATCCGCTGGTGAGGCGCGCCTGCAGAAGCACGAGCGCGCCATGCGCATTGATGGCGAGCGTTTCGGTCTCTTCGTCGAAGGGCTTGCCTTGCGAGTCTACGCCGTAAAGGCGCACGGGAACTTGCATGAGAACGCGCTGGCTGCGGCGCTTTGGTCCGGGATGAATGGGCGTGGAGGACACGGTCGCTCTCTTTTCTTGCTGAATCTTATTTTACTCGCCGAAACTCGAACGCGGCGTGAGAACCGAAGGGGTGGTTCCCAATGAGTTCAGAGGCTGTGTTGCGAGACGGCCAACGTCAGGCGCGCTGATCCATCGGAATGTACGTGCGCGTATCGTGGCCAAGGTAAATTTGGCGCGGGCGCGCGATTTTTTGCTCGGGATCGAGCAGCATTTCCTGCCACTGCGAGAGCCAGCCGGAGGTGCGCGGAATGGCGAACAAGACCGGGAACATGGTCATCGGGAAGCCCATCGATTGGTAGATGAGGCCGGTGTAAAAGTCCACGTTGGGATAAAGCTTGCGCTTGACGAAATATTCGTCTTCGAGCGCGATGCGCTCGCATTCGAGAGCGATTTCGAGCAGCGGATTTTTGCCCATGAGTTCGAAAACTTCGTACGCGACGCGCTTGATGATGCGAGCGCGCGGATCGTAATTCTTGTAAATGCGATGGCCGAAGCCCATGAGTTTTACTTCGCCGGCTTTGACGCGCTTGATGAAATCGGGAACTTTGGCGACGGAGCCGATTTCGTGGAGCATGCGGACGACTTCTTCGTTGGCGCCGCCGTGAAGCGGGCCATAGAGGGCGGCGATGGCGGCGGCGGTGGCGGAATACGGATCGACGTGCGAACTGCCAACGCCGCGAATGACGTTGGCGGAACAGTTCTGTTCGTGATCGGCGTGGAGGATGAAGAGAATATCGAGCGCGCGCTCGAGCGTGGGGTTCGGGCGATAGCGCGCCTCGGTGGTGCGGAAAAGCATGTTCAGAAAATTGCCGGGATAACTGAGTTCGTTGTCGGGATACACGAACGGCATGCCGAGCGTATGGCGATAAGCGAAGGCAGCGATCGTGGGCATTTTGCCGATGAGCCGGAAAGTCTGTTTGCTGCGCGATTCGGGATTCAGGATGTCTTTTGCGTCGTGATAAAAAGTGGAGAGCGCGGCGATGGTGGAGATCATCATGCCCATCGGATGGGCGTCGTAATGAAAGCCGTCGAGGAATTTCTTGATGCTTTCGTGAATGAAGGTGTGATGCGAAATGTGCCAGGACCAATCTTTTAACTGCGTTTCGGTGGGAAGTTCGCCGTGGAGAAGAAGATAGGCGGTTTCGAGATAGGTGCTTTTTTCGGCAAGCTCTTCGATGGGATAACCGCGATAGCGGAGGATGCCTTTGTCGCCGTCGATGTAAGAAACGCGGCTGATGCAGGAAGCGGTGTTGTTGAAGGCAGGGTCGTAACTCATCATGCCGAAATCGTTGGCGTCAACCTTGATTTGGCGAAGGTCCATGGCGCGGATGGTGCCGTGGGTGATGGGAATCTCGTAAGACTTGCCGGTGCGATTGTCGGTGATGGAGACGGTTTCGCGGGGAGCGGCGGTGCTCGCGGTTTTTTTCGAATCGGCGGTGGAAATGACGGAATCCATAGATGAGCCTCAGTCCAAGCTTCACTTTCACTTTACACCAAAAGAGGAGAGGAGGGCGACGGGAGCGAAGGAAGAGGTGAGGAAAACAGAAGGAGGGCGTAAGGGGAAGAGGAGAAAGGGGTTAGCGGCGCGGAAATGTACCTCTTGACAATAGTCGTGATAACGATTATTATGCCGCTGTGACTGTCGGGGCGACCCCGGGAGGTGGAACGATGATTGCGATTCGAAAGAGCGACGAACGCGGACACGCGAATCACGGGTGGCTGGATACGCGCTTCAGTTTTTCGTTTGCGGAGTATTTTGATTCGAAGCACGTGGAATTTCGCACGCTCCGCGTGATGAACGACGACCGCGTGGCGGGCGGCGGCGGATTTCCGACGCATCCGCACCGCGACATGGAAATCGTGACGTACGTGCTGGAAGGCGCGCTGGCGCACAAAGACAGCATGGGCAACGGCTCGACGATCAAGCCGGGAGACGTGCAGTACATGAGCGCCGGAACCGGCGTGGCGCACAGCGAATTCAATGCGTCGAAGACCGAGCCCGTGCATCTGTATCAGATCTGGATGTTCCCGGACAAAAACGGGTACAAGCCGGCGTACGACCAGAAATATTTTTCGGTGGAAGAGAAGCGCGGAAAATTACGGCTGCTTGTTTCGCCGGACGGGCGGGACGGTTCGGTGAAAATCCGGCAGGACAATGAATTGTACGCGACGGTGCTTGGCGCCGGAGAAAAAGTGAAGCACGAATTGAAGCCGGAGAGGCATGCCTACGTGCAAGTGGCGCGCGGAAGCGTGACGCTGAACGGCAAGAAGCTGGAGACGGGCGATGGCGCGGCGATTTCCGAAGAGAAATCGTTGGAGCTGGCCGGAGTGGAAAACGCGGAAGTGTTGTTGTTTGATTTGGCCTAAGCGGCGCAAGCCAGACAAGGAAAGGGCGGAAGCAAAAAAATGCTTCCGCCCTTTTTGTTTTAGACACTGCGCTTCGCGCGCGAAATCGCCGGGAAAAGTTTATGCCGGCTTGCGCCTGAGCGCCGGAATGGATAAGAGCAGGCCTAGAACGAGTCCGCAAAACAGAGCGAGCAAACAATATTCAAAGCGAACCTTCGTGGCCATCATGAAGACGATGCTGAGAGCGAGGAAGGTGCGAAGGCGAACGGAGACGGGCAACATTTTGTTTTGCAGCGCGGCGGAAAGCGCTTCGCCGCCGGCGGGAATCGCAAGGCGAATTTTGCGCAACTTCGGAACGTTGATTACGATTCCGAGGAGCATAACCATCGCAATGCCCAGCAGCGAGGCCGGAATCCAAGCGAACTTCATTGCACCGAGCACCGACGCAAGATACCCGCCCGTCAAAACGAGAACGGCAAGCGCCGGGCCATTCAGCGCGGGGCTGAAGCGGCCGTAACGAAGCCACATTTGCGCTTCGGCGGGAGTCGTGGCCTGGCGCAAATAGGTGACGGTGGCCCATTCGATTGCGAACGCAATAAAAAGTAAAAGCGCCGCGGCAATGTGGAGAAATAGGACAAACGTGTATGTGCTCATGAAAGATCCCAGGAGAAATTTAAGATTTTCGCTATTCGTTTAACAGCGCTTGCGCTGAAAATCCTTCATGAAGCTGGTGAGCGCTTCGACGGCGGCAAGTTCGACGGCGTTATAAAGCGAAATGCGCATGCCGCCGACGGAACGATGGCCGGGCGTGCCGACCAGTGCGGCGGCTTCGGCTTGCTTGGCGAAATCTTTTTCCACGGCTTCGTCGCCGCCGGCGATGCGGAAAACGACGTTCATCAGCGAACGCGAATCTTTTTCGACCGGGCATTTGAAGAACCCGTTGCTCGAGTCAATCGTGTCGTAAAGAAGTTTGGCTTTTGCTTCGTTGCGCTTTTGCACCGCATTGATTCCGCCGAGCGAATCGATCCATTCCATCACGAGGCCGATGATGTAAATCGCGAAAGTCGGCGGCGTGTGGTAGAGCGACTTTTCCTTGATGTGCGTGCGGTATTGCAGAAGGGTGGGAAGATTCTTGTCGGCGCGTTCGGCAAGATCCTTGCGCACGATCACGATCGTCGCGCCGCTGGGGCCAAGGTTTTTTTGCGCGCCGGCGAAGATCACGCCGAATTTCCTGACGTCGATCGGGCGCGAAGCGATGTCGGAAGACATGTCCGCGACGAGCGGCACTTCGCCCGTTTCCGGCATTGCGTGATACTGCGTGCCTTCGATCGTGTTGTTGGTGCACAGGTGGACGTAAGAAGCGTCGGCCGAGAGCGAGAGTTCGTCTTTACGAGGAATGCGCGTGAACTTTACCGGCTCGGTCGAGCCGGCGATGCGGTGCGCGATTCCCTTTTTCAATTCGCCGAGCGCTTTCGCGGTCCACGTGCCGGTGTGAATCAAGTCGACCGGTTTGTTCGGCAGGCACAAATTCATCGGCGCCATCGTGAACTGCATGCTGCCGCCGCCTTGCACGAAAATCACGGCGTACTCCTCGGGAATCGCGAGATGTTTGCGCAGGCCCGCTTCCGCGGCCGCGTTGATCGATTCAAATTCCGGCGATCGGTGGCTCATTTCCATCACGGACATGCCGGAGCCGCGCCAATCGAGCAGCTCTTCGCGAATGCGCTCGAGCACGGCGAGCGGCAGCGCGGCGGGGCCGGCGTTGAAATTGAAGACACGTTTTGCAGCGGGAGCGGTCACCAGCGAAGACACGATTGTTTTCTCCAATAGGGCGAGTGGCCCTTTTTATTGAGTGCAGTCCGGTGAGGCGGGGAACGGCGTGGCCGCGAACGCGCCTGCAAGCAACAAGAATATCATGGCGGGACGCAGCGAAGAGAGTTGGACCGCCGTCGCGAAAGTGGATGTAGAATGCGGGCGGAGAGATGGAGACATGAAACGAAGGGAAATGCTGCAAAAAGCGGGCGTGGTGGCAGGCGCGATGGCCATACCAAAATGGATGAGTGCGGCGCGAACGCCGAAACTGGACTGCTTGTTCCAGTTGTCGGTGATCACCGACGAAATTTCGCAGGACTTTGGCCACGCGCTGGAAGTGGCGGCGAATGAATTTGGCGTCGGGTTTGTGGAGATTCGCGGCCTGTGGAACAAGAACATCGTCAATCTCGAGGAAAAAGAAGTTGCGGAAGCGAAGCGGCTGCTTGCGAAATTCGATTTGAAAGTGACCGACATCGCGAGTCCTTTGTTTAAGGTGGATTGGCCGGGCGCGCCGAAATCGAAATACAGCCCGACGGGATCGGCGTACAACGCAAGCTTCCGCTTCGAACAGCAGGACGAAGTGCTCGAACGCGCCACCGCGATGGCGAAATCGTTCGGCACAAACAAAGTGCGGATGTTCGATTTCTGGCGGCTCGAAAGCGACAAACCCTATCGCGATGCGATGGATGCCAAAATCCGCGACATTGCCGAGAAGGCCGCGAAGAATAACATCATTCTGATTCTCGAAAACGAGTACGAATGTAATTCCGGCACGGGAGCCGAAGCGGCGCGCACGCTGGCGGCGGTTCCCGCAAAGAATTTCATGATCAACTGGGATCCGGGCAATGCGGCGGCGCTGGGAGAGAAAGCGTTTCCCGATGGATACGCGAAGCTTCCCAAAGAACGCATCGGCCACATGCACCTGAAAGACGTACAGAAAAAACCGGATGGAACTTTCGGCTGGGCGGCGATGGGCAAAGGAATTATCGACTACGCCGAGCAATTTCGCGCGATGCTGCGCGACGGCTACCGCGGCACGATGAGCCTCGAAACACACTGGACCGGCGGAGGCACGCCCGAGGAATCGTCGCGGATTTCGATGGCGGGAACGAAGGAATTGCTGCACAAAGCGGGTGCACTGAAATAACGCGTCGAGGTACCGTCCCATGCCCGAAAACAAATCACGCAGAGAGTTCTTGAAGTGGAGCGCGGCGGCAGCGGGAGCGTGCGGCTTTACCGCGCGCAGCTATGCGCGAATCGTCGGCGCGAACAATATTGTTCGCACGGGAGTGATCGGCTACTCGGACCGATTTCGCGAAGCGCTCTTCCCCGCGTTTCTGAAACACGCGGGAACGCAGCAATTCGAAATCGTGGCGCTCTCGGACATCTGGAAGCGCCGCCGCGACGAAGGCGTGGCCCTCATTACGGAAAGCACCGGCCACCGCGTCGCGCTTTGCCGCAACAACGATGAACTCTACGACCGCAAGGACATCGATGCGGTGATCGTCGCGACCGCGGATTTTCAGCACGCGCAGCACGGCATCGAAGCCGTTCACAACAACGTGGATGCGTACGTCGAAAAGCCGATGGCGCACACCATGGACGACGCGCGCGAATTTCGCAAAGCAGTGCGCCAAACCGGGCGAAAGGTGCAGATCGGCACGCAGCGCCGCAGCGCGCGTAATTATCAGCGCGCGAAGGAGTTCATTCAATCCGGCAAGTTTGGAGACATCGTCAGCGTCGAGATGACCTGGAACGTAAATCAACCCGGACGCTGGCGCCGGCCGCAGCTCGTGAATCAATTGAAAGAAGAAGACACGGATTGGAAGCGGTTCCTCGTCAATCGTCCCGTCGTGCCGTTTGATCCGCGGAAGTATCTTGAGTTTCGTTTGTTCTGGCCGTATTCGAGCGGAATTCCCGATCAGTGGATGGTGCATCAGATCGATACCGTGCACTGGTTCGCGGATCTGCCGCGGCCGCGCAGCGTTGTGGCAAACGGCGGAATTTATTTGTGGAAAGATGGGCGGCAGAATTGGGATACGCTCACGGCGGTGTTCGATTACGGTCCGCTGAACGATCCGGCGAAGGGCTTTCAAGTGATCTACTCCTCGCGGCAGACCAATTCGGCGGGCGACGTGAAAGAACTTTACCGTTCGAACGCAGGCACGCTCGATTTGGAGAAAAATGTCATCAGCGGCGAAGGCGGACTCGAGGAAGGCGCCGCGAAAGCCATGGGCATGAAAGTGAATCGCTTGCAAACGCGCGATCTGGTCGAAGGCGCATCGGGCGTGGAGACGGAAGGCCATGCGGGCGTCGATGAAGCGACGAGCGCCAACATGCTGAATTGGATGCAGTGCGTGCGCAACGGCAAAACGCCGAACGCCGATATTGAAGCGGGCTACAGCCACTCGATTGCACTTTGCATGACGATCGCCGCGATCCAGACCGGCGAGCGAGCGACGTTTGACGACGCAACACAGGAAGTGATGGCCGGCGGCAAAGTGTGGACCGACACTTGACGTAGCGATTCACGTTAAAAGCGCAAATTCGACGCGGTGCCGCATGGGATCGATTCGTTCCGCGCGCACCCGAACGCGATCTCCCAATTTCCACGAGCTCTCCTTGGATTTCGGCGCCGCGCCGCGCCCGCGTCTTTGCTCGTGGCCTCGGTCGGCGACGATGGCGTGCTCATGCTCGCGGAAGAGGCATCGCGTTCCCGCCGCTTCTTCGATTGCGCCGATCGGCAGCAAGCCTTCCACAAACACTTCCATCAACTCAACGAAGCATCCGTATTTCTGCACGGAAATAATCAGTCCTTCGTATTCGTCGCCGAGATGTTGCTCCATGAATTGCGACGTCTTCCAATCGCGCAATTCGCGCTCCGCCGTCGCCGCGCGGCGTTCCGCATCGGAAGTTTCGGTGGCGAGCTCTTCCAGAACGCGGTGGGAATAGAGCGCCGCCGGAATTCCCTTCGCCGTAAGCGGATCGGGCGGCGGGCTTGCGGCTGGATTGGCCAGCGCCCATTTCAGCGCGCGATGAACCACGAGGTCCGGATACCGCCGGATCGGCGAGGTAAAATGGGCATATTCATCGAAGCCCAGTGCAAAATGTCCCAGCGAATCGGGCGCATAGCGCGCCTGCTTCAGCGAACGCAACATCAGGTAGGAAACGATCCGTTCTTCTGTTTTTCCGACGAGCTTTTTCAACAATCGCTGATAATGTTGCGGCGTAATGCTCAGCTCGCCCGCGCCGGGCAAAGCCACTTTCATTCCTCGCTCGCGCCCACGGCCCGCCGAATCCGGCCGGCCACGTTTCGCCGGCGCGGGCACACGCCCGTGCCGCACGGCAATTTCGCGCTGGTGCAAATTTTCCACGCCGAGCGAATAGCCAAACGCGCGCGCCAGTTCTTCAAATTCCAGCACTTTCTTCGCATCGGGTTTTTCGTGCACGCGGTGCAGCGCGGCGATTCCCCGCTTCAATAAATATCCCGCCACGGCGCGATTTGCGGCCAGCATGAACTCTTCGATCAAACGATGCGCGATGTTACGCTCGCTGCGCGTAATGTTGGTCATCTTCTGTTCCGCGTCAAACTCAATCACCGGTTCCGGCAAATCAAAGTCAATCGAGCCTTTTTCATTTCGCCGCGCATTCAGCAGCAGCGCCAGTTCCTTCATGTTTTGGAAGTGCGGCGCGAGCGCCGCGTAGCGCGCCTTCATCTCCGCGTCGCCTTCGATCACTTTGTTCACGTTGGTGTACGTCATCCGCTCGGCCGAGCGAATCACGCCGGATACCATGCGCGAGCCGGTCATCCGTCCGGCCGCGTCGAAGTCCATCAGCGCGCTCATCACCAGCCGGTCTTCGTGCGGATTCAGCGAGCAAATCCCATTCGAAAGCTCTTCGGGCAGCATCGGCACCGCGCGATGCAAAAAATAAACGGACGTGCCGCGAAGCCGCGCTTCGTTGTCCAATGTCGTCAGCGTACGAACGTAATTCGCCACGTCCGCGATATGCACCTGCAGATGCCAGCCGCCGTCCGCGCGCTTTTCCACGTAAACCGCGTCGTCAAAATCCCGCGCCGTCTCTCCGTCAATCGTCACGATCGGCAGCGACCGGAAATCTTCGCGTCCGGCGCGGTCCGCGTCGCTTACCGGCTGGGCGCGTTCTTCCGCTTCGCGCAAAGCTTCCGGCGAAAATTCGTGCGGCAAGTGATGCTTGCGGATCACGATCTCCGTGTCCACGCCAAGGTCGCCAGGATTCCCCAGTATTTCGACGACTCGTCCAACCGGTGCCAGTCCTCCGCGCGGATACCGCACAAGTTCCGCGTTCACCACCGCGCCATCCAGTTCCGCCAGCCGTGGCAGCCGCCTGGCGCGAGCCGTCGCTTCCTCCGCGGTTGCGAATCCAAGTTTTTTTCGCAGCGCCGCGGTCAGTTCCTGCCCCGGCGGAATTTCCACTTGATGATGAATCCGCGTGTCGTACGGCAGAACCACGTTCCCGTGCGGGCCGTAGCGAAACAATCCGACGACGCTCGGATGCGCCCGGTTCAGCACGCGCACGATTCGCCCTTCGATCCGCTGCCCTTCGGACGAAAATCCCGTACGTCTAACTTCCACCGCCACGCGATCGCCGTGCATCGCGTCTTCCGTCGCATGCCTCGGGACAAAAATATCGCCCTCGATATTCGGAATCGGCTCGTCGGGAATCACGAATCCGTACCCATCCTGATGCAGCACCAGCCGGCCGCTGATGCCTTTTCCACCCAATCCGGTGCGTGGCGCTTGCGCGTCCGGGCGGTCGCTCTTCGCCTCCGCCTGCGCCGCCTTTTTTGACTTCAGCTGGTATCTCCCCGGTGCGACTTCCACGATCAAGTTGCGTTTTTTGAGCTTCGAAAGCATTTTGAACAGATGTTTTCGCTCGTTCTTCGGCAGATAGAGGCCCTGCGAAATTTCCACCGCGGATACGCTTTCCTGCCTAACTTGTAGAAAACGCAATATGTTATCGGGGCTTAGAGAAGAGCTTCGTGACATGGGTTTCAGGCTAATGGAAAGTTATAAGGATTTCGTAAGGATTCTTACTCTTTCTTGCCTTCGGCCGCAATTTCTTTCCTATCTTTTGGTTTAATAGGGCAGGCCAACACACGACCGGTAAGCCACCCTCCGTCAGGCTTATCGGGATTCCCCGTAAGGGGAAGAATTGGGAGGCGAGAAGACCTGGCTCGCCTCCCTTTTCGTTTCTCGTGGAACGTTCTTCGGCCAAACCCCATCTAACCCACTGGATGTTATAATCCCCCATGGGTGTCACGCTAAAAGACATCGCTCGAGACCTCGGCGTAAGCGTCATCACGGTCTCCAAAGCCCTCCGCAATCACTCCGATATCAGTGATAACACCAAAGCACGCGTGCTCAAGCGCGTCGAGGAGCTGAACTACCGCCCGAATCTCGCCGCTCGCGCCCTCGTCACCGGCCGCACCAACATGATCGGGTTCGTCATCCCCGATCTGCTCAACAGTTTTTTCTCCGAAGTTGTCCGCGGCGTTGCCGTCGCCTTGCGCAACACGGGCTACACGCTCGTCGTCACCTCATCGGAACAGGATCCCAAACTCGAACGCCAGGCCGTTGAACAGTTTATCTCGCGCCGCGTGGATATGCTCCTCATCGCCTCGACTCACTGGACCGTCGAGATGTTTCGCCGCATCGAGGAGGCGGGCATTCCGTATATTTTGATCGACCGCAGCTTTGTGGGCCTGGCCGCCCATTTCGTGGGAGTCAACGACGAAGAGGTTGGCGCTCTGGCGACGCAACATTTGATCGATACCGGTTGCAAGCGCGTGGCGCACATCGGCGGGCCGGCGCTGAGCCCGTTGCTCGGCCGCCTCGAGGGGTATAAACGCGCCCTTACCAAAAATGGCATCGCCTTCAATCCAGACCTGGTCATGAGCACGGACCGCGCGGAAGAGTTGGGCGACGCGGCCGCCTACAACGCCACGCAAATCCTCTTGGGGCAAAATCCTCGTCCCGACGGAATCTTCTGCTATAACGATGTCGCGGCGTACGGAGCAATCGCCGCCGTTCTCGATGCGGGCCTTCTCGTTCCCGACGATGTAAGCGTAATCGGCTGCGGCAACTTGCTTTACAACAAGTTCATCCGCGTCCCGGTTACCAGTGTGGACCAGCAAAGCGCCGTCATTGGCCAGCGCGCCGCGAAGCTCGCCCTCCAGCTTATCGGAGCCGATCAACCGGTCGTGCCCAAACCTATCTTTCTCGAGCCTCGCCTCGTCGTTCGCGCCTCCACGCGCAAACAGAAACTGGCTGCGAAGTCCTGAATTTTGCTTGCCTCGGCCGGCCGAGGCAAGCGCCGCCAAACTATTGATGAATCCACGCCAAATTGTCGAAGTGCAGCGCCTCGCCGTGCAAAAATCGAAAGTTCACAACCGAACTCGCATCGCGCCACGCCGTCCGCACGCGGCGCAATTCACCGGGCTTCAGCGTCACCGAAACGGCGCGCGTTTCCGGCGAACTCATATTCACAATCGCTTCGCTCGATCCGCCGTTATAAATGTCAATGCCGGCAAAAATCTGCGGCACGGAAAACCAGATGTTCGCATTGTCGGAGTTTTGATCCTTCAGCACCACGTGAAAAGTTCCGAATTTTCCGCCCGGCACGGCAATTTGCCATTGCGAATCGCCCCACGCGACGGGCGCGCCGGGATAAAATCCGTCCATCATTGTGCCCGCCGTCAGATGCGGATCGTCGAACGTCACGATTCGCACCGGCGCATTTCCGCCGCTCCCTTGTATCGCAATGTCTTTCGCGTTTTCGTGCCGCACGCGCATCACGCGCGTTTTTTCGTCGAACGTATAACCCGGTTGCGTCAGGTCCGAGCGCTTCGCGAGCGGCTTTCCGTTCGCCGTCACAAATTCCGGCACAAAATCGAGCCGCAGCACTTCCGTCGCATTTTCATCGAACGTGGAGTAGACGACCGAACTCGCCTCGTAGGCAATCTTCGTCAACGGTGAAATTCCGCCAAGCAAATGCGATTCTTCCGCCGGCGCCCATTCCGGCACCGCCCAGAACGCATCCATCAATCGCCGCGGTCCATCGGCAAATTCATCCGTAAACCACCATTGATCCGTAAAGGGAGCATGCGCGGCGCCCGGCAGTCCTTGGAAATACGTCACCCAGTTGTACGAACGAAACGCCGCATCCTTGTACGCGGCGTCTCCCGTTTTCGCAAAATAAAACGCTTCCACCGCCGCCAGCCGCGAGGTATGGCTCTCGCAGCATTGATTCGGCAGATTGCAGCAAAACTCTTTTCCGTTGCCTTGTTCCGTCGTCACCGTCGCGCCGTGCACCACATACTTCGGCCACTTCGGCGTCGTCTTCACCCAATCGATCAATTTACGCGCGTGCTCGCGCCACTCCGCGTCTTTTTCCGGATGCAGCAGCACATACCGCGCCAGCTCCAGCGGAATCACCTGGTTCATGTTGTCCATGCCCGGTCCCACGTCTTCGAAATATCCGACCCAAACGTTGTTCGTCATCGGATACTTCATCAGCCAGGCCCACGCGCCTTCCCGCACGCGTTTATAAGCCTCCACGTCGCCTTGCCCGATGCGAATCAGTTCGTCGAAAAGCATGATCGGCTCAACCACATTCGCCGTGTACGGGCTCATTCCGCGCCCGCCTTCGAGCGCACCATCGCGCGCAAAGCATCGAAACGGCCACGGCGAATTCTTTTCGTCTCCCGCCTTGAAATGTTTCGCCAGCATCTCGGCGCAGCGAATCGCTTCGCGCAAATATTTCGTGTTGCCGGTCATTTCATACAGCCGCAAATACGCGTAGCCGTCTTCGCCCACAACGTGCGGCTCGATAAAATCTTCGCCGTGCTGGCTCCAGCCCGTGTATCGCTTCGCTCCCGGATTCGCCGATGGATACGGCACGCCGCCCCACGAATAACTTTCCGGCGTCAGCCCGTTCTCCAGTTCGTAGTCCATGAAGTTCTCGAGCATTTCGAGCGTTCTCGCGTCGCCCGTGTACGCATAAAGCCGCTCGATAAATCCCTGCATCATCGCGCGCAAATACCCCGTCGAATTCACCCAATGCAATTCCGGAAACATTTCGTACGTCGTGCGGTCAAAATCGAAGCAGCAATAAAAATAGTCCAGCCGTTGCCGGTTGTATTGGTCCCAAAGAATCGTCCACTGCGTCAAAAAATGCGAAGAGTAAGAAAATCCCGTGTCGTCCGCCATCGGCCACGGCAGCAATTTCCCCTGCGCATCCAGCTGCACCGGCCGCCCCGCGATCGTCCGCTCATTCACCGTTGCCGTCACCGGCCACTGCTGCTGCCCGCTCGCCACGCCGGCGCAAAGCAAACTCGCCGCCAATATCCGCAAAAAGCGCATCGCATCTCCTCGCTCTCGCGCCAAAGCATATCTGCTTCTCTTCGGTTTTTACACTACGCTGTAGCGCAGGTCTGAGGCTTCTGTCGCGCGGCCCGTGGCCGCGCATTCACGCCTTTGGCACGCTTCGCCAGCTAGGTTCTGTCTCTCTCTGGATTTTTGCTTTTACGGAAGACTGAAGACGAAGACGGAAGACCACTTCTTTGGTGCGGATGAGAGGACTCGAACCTCCACGGGTGTTACCCCACAGGCTTCTGAGACCTGCGCGTCTGCCAGTTCCGCCACATCCGCACTCACATCGATTCTAACACGAACGAAAAAAGGTATCGAACACGGCGGCTCACTACCTTTGTGAACGAGCGCAGGATTCAACCGTGCCGCACCCTAAGAGGATCCGAGCTTCCTTATACAGTCAACACCCAATCGACAGCCAGCGCATATGCGCGTTCACAAAGCGCCTCTGATCCCCATCGGCCTAGTATAGATTCGCCCTTTGGCGCGCGCCCGGTCCGTATCTTCCCGTCTCCAACCCGTCCCAATTGCCCACCCGTCATCGATTCGTTTTGGTGATGCGAGCCACTAGCTTTTCTAATTCGTGGTGCTATACTCCGCCTCAGAGTACCGTATCACCCCTTGCCCGCTTCCTGGGCCTCTCCAGGCAGCGTGCACCGCGGACCGGTTCCAGTAGGAGGTCATTATGGAATCATCGCTTCAGGGGCCCGTCTTGTATCTACTGATCGCCTGTGGAGTCGCTACCGCCGCATTCTTGGGCTTGCTCATATGGAAGAGCCTGCTCGAGAGCCACGAGGACGATCAGATCTTTCTGGGCACCACGGAACAGCACCTGGCTCGCGAACAGCAGTTGCTTGTCGCCAAAATCAACACCTTGACCCGGCCGATCATGATGACCGGGATTTTGGCGGGCGTGCTGCTCCTCTCGGCGGCTAGTATCTGGGTCTATCAGGGTTTGAAGCAGAATTTTTAGCGGCCTCGATAGTTCCTCGCCGTGCCTTCACTGTGACGGAGGTTTGCTCGCAGCTCCCGCCGCCGGCGCGGGTGTGCCTGCCGGCTTTTCCTGCTTCGGCACCTGCACGACCGATGTGTGATCGTGCGCGATCAGCCACCGCGTCTCTTTTTTGGTTAGCACCAGCGTCGTCTGCCCGCGCGCCCCGGCCGGCGTTCCATCCATCACGGCTTCAAATTCCCATTGGTAGCAAGCCCATGCCGTCGTTCCATTCACCCGGATGAACGTGTTCATTCGATCCATCCGGATTTTCTGCATGTGCGCCCGCTCCTGCTCGTAAAGCGCCAGAAAATTTGACCATCCCACCACCGGCGCGTTCCATCCGCCGCTCACCACCGAAACGTCCTCGGCGTAAAACTTGTGCAAACGCTCCGTATCGCCCAGTTGCCACGCCGCCAGATATTCGCTCAGCATGTAGTCGATCTGCTGCTGGTCCGTCAGCGGCACCACCGGATTTGCGTCGTCGTTGTTCACCGTTGGCGGGTCCTTCTTTTTTTTCTTCTTCTTGTCGTTCTGGCCCTGTGCCGCCGGCGCCGCCACCAGGCAAAACGCAATCGCCAGCCCGGCAAGCAATGCCGTCCCGATTCGCACTATTTTGCGCCGATCGTGCAAAACGTTTATCTGGAATCCAGCCATCAAACTCTCCCTCACGCAACCAATTGTCCCGTTGTCGCCTTGCGGTAAACCACAAACGGCAAACCCCAAGCGGCAAACATTTCTTATGCAAGCAGTGTACGTCAGCGCGAGCGCGAAGCCGCCAGCAGGTTTACAAAAAGCCGATAGGCGCCCGGCACGCCTTCCGGCAACTGCCGGAAGAAGGCGATGCCGGTATAGATGTACGTGCCTTTGCCAAGCTTCGTGTAAAGCAGCGCGCCGTCCAGATCTTTTTCGCCGGGATCGTTCATCGCCAGCAGCGGCGTATAGTGCGAATCGTATTCGCTCCAGAAATAGAGTCCGCGCTCCTGCACCCAGCCCTTGAAATCTTCCTGCGTGATTTTATTTGGAGCATTCAGCAGCGCATCGTCCGGCTTCAGAAATTTCACCGGCGAAGTTTCATCCGTAATGCGCGGCAATGGATCGCCTTGTTTGTTCGCAATCTTCGCCGGATACGGCGCATAGTTTTTTCCGTCCCACGCAAAATCGCGCTGGTATTGCACGACAAGAGTTCCACCATTCTGCGCGTAATCGAGCAGCCGTTGGTTCGCACCCGGCAATTCGCCGCGCAATTCATACGCGCGCACGCCCACCACAATCGCGTCGTATTTCGAAAGATCGCCAAAATTCAACGCATTCGCGTCCAGCATTTCCACGTGCATGCCCAGCATCTTCAGCGCATCCGGCACCGGCTCGCTCTCCGCGCTGATGTATCCCACGCGCAAATTCTCCGGCACCTTGATGTCAAACGCGTGCACCACCGTCTGCGCCGGCTCTTCCCAAGTCAGCGTCGGCATCGACGGCAGCGGCTCAATCGACGTCGCGAATTTCTCCTCGCCACGCTTTGCATAAGCCGTAATCGTGTAATGCCCCGTCGTCAAATTCGCCGGCGGCGTCACCGTCAGCTTCGCGTACCGGTCGCCTTCTCCCGCAAAACTCAACTCCACTGCGCCGCTGCTCTTCCATCCCGCCGGCACATCCAACCCAACAGCAACCGTCGCCGCCTTCTGCGAATACGAATGCACCCGCAAAAACACATCAAACGGTTCATGCCTCGCCGCCAGCATCTCAATCTCCTGCTTCGGCTCCACCGCCAGCGTATATGCCGGCACAATCTGCGGCGGCACCTGTTCTACGTGAGTCGTATTTGCCGCTACGAAAAAAATCGGCGACTCCACGCCGAATCGATGATTTGCCACGCTCAAAGTTTGGTTCACCGAGAAAATTGGGGTTCCCACCGGCACGCTGACAGGCGAAGCTTCACCCCTGGAAGTGACGTGTGTCGCTAGAATCGTATGGGCCTCGCTATTGATTCCGCGACCCTTTTCATCTCCCGCGGTCGTACCGTCTGGCAACACCAAGCCGACGCTCTCGAACGAGCAAAGTTCGGGAGTGCGGCAATGTCGCTCGATTGAAACCTCGGTAGACTCACCGACAGGAACGAACTGGCGGTTCGCCTTCGAGATAATCTCGATTCCTGCGGCAAGCTCGATCGCGTGGTTGATTCGTTCTTGAATCTTAACCAGTTCGATCAAATCGGCCGCGTTACACCCGGGTGGAATGGAGTTTCTTGCCAGAGGCGCATTCAAGAGTTCTGCAGCTTGTGCAACCGCTTGAGTCGATCGTGTCCAGTCCAGCGCCAGCGCAGCCCTCTTCGCTTCCTCTAACTTAACATCTGCCTTGGCCGCCGCCGATTGCAGGAACTCTTTGCCGGCACATGCAGCCAATCCTCGGTTCGACGCGAGTGCGTCGAAAGTTCTTGCTAACGAAGCCCCATCGAACTCGCCACCGTCTTCTCTCTTCAATGCAATCGGCCGGCGCAGGAACGGCGAGCCAAGAAATACGGGAACGCCCTGCGTACGGTGATTCGCAAACGCATCAATACCAATTTCGCGCCACGATTTCCCCCACAGTGGCGAAACGTCATCGAGCGGAAGAACATAGCCAGTTGGCTTTTCACTGAAGCGGTCCAAATCGAGAATCACAACTTCGTTCTGCGCTCCGCCCCAAGCCTGCACTCCGTCTTTCGCCTGGTCGGGATAAGTCTTCCCGTCCGCCGCAAGCTCAACCGCCTTCGGCGTCAGCAATCCCGCCGCCTGATGATGGCCATGTCCCTGATGCACGCCGCCCCAGCCGTTGATCACAATATTCGGCCGGAACGCGCGAATCACGCGCACCATATCTTCCAAAACCTCATTGCCCCAAATTTTTTCCGCCTCTTCCGGCGTTTTCGAAAATCCAAAATCCTTCGCGCGCGTAAAATAAAGTTTCACGCCATACCCGCGCGTCGCCGCCAGCAGCTCTTGCGTGCGAATCAATCCCAGCTGCGGCGCCTGCTCCGGCCCCAGCGCATTCTGTCCGCCTTCGCCGCGCGTCAATGAAAGCAGCGCCACATCCGCATGCAGCCCCCGCGCCAAATACGTCAGCACCGCCGCGCTCTCATCGTCCGGATGCGCCGTCACATACAAAATCCGCGTCGTCACCCGCGCGCTTTCAATCGCTTCAATCGTTTCCGCAAGTCCCGGCCCGGTCCCCGGCGCCGCGGGAAATTGCGCGTAACTCTGCACACTCGCCAAACTCAACGCCAATGCCGCCACCACCACAATCTTCCGCATAACTCTCCCGCGCTTCAGCGCCAATCTCCGCGCCCCTTCATCTGACGCTTCCTTCTGTCCCCGCGTTACTTCGCTCCCAGCTCCAAATCCAATCTTTCTTCTACTGACGACTGATGACTGTCGACTGTTGACTGACGACTGACGACTGACGACTGTCTACTCTTCTCCCCAAACTGCAAACGGCAAACGAGACGAACCTCTTTCTTCTTCTCTTTCCTTACAACCTAAAACTTAGAACTTAAAACTTTCTCCGCAAACGGCCACTGCTTCTTCTCTTTCGACCAAATCAAATACGCCACCGCTCCCAACGCAATCTCCAGCAATCCCCATTTCCGCGCCGCGCCCGTCTGCCAAAAAAGCCACGCCCAGCCAAACATCGTCAGCACCGCCGGCACCGGATACAGCCACATCTTGAACGGAAATTTTTCCGGTCCCCACCGCCGCCGCAGCATCATCAATCCCACCGCTTGCCCGATAAATTGCACAATCAACCGCACCGCCAGAATTCCCGCAATGCTCGTCTGCAAATCCAGCGTCACGCTCAACACAAACGCCAGCGCCCCCAGCACCAGCAGCGAAACGTGCGGAAAATGTTTTGTCGGATGCACTTTCGCGAACACCGACAAAAAATTTCCATCGAGCGCCGCCGAATACGGCACGCGCGAATAGCCCAGCAACACGGAAAACACGCTGGCCATCGCGATCCACAAAACCATGCAGGTCACAACTTGCGCCGCGCCATGCCCGTACAATCGCTCCACAAACAGACTCGCCAGAAATTTCGACTCGGCGGCCTCGCGCCACGGCACCACGCCCAAAATGCTCGATTGCATCAATAAATACAGCACCGCGATTCCCAGCACCGACAAAAAAATCCCGCGCGGAATATTTTTCTCCGGCTGCTTGATCTCTCCGCCCAGATGGCAAATGTTGTAGTAGCCCCAGTAGCTGTAAACCGTGCTCACCATCGCCGATCCCAGCCCCGCAAACCACAGCGACGAAAACGAAAACGCGCCCGCCGGAAAATCAAACGCAATCTTCGCATCAAAATGCCGCATGCCGCCCCAGATCAGCCACAGCATCGTCCCGACCACGCCCGCCCACAGCAGCACCGAAATTTTTCCAATCGTCGTAATTCGCCGGTAGAGCAGCACAATCAGCAGCAGCACCAGCCCGCCGGAAATCGCTTTCGCTTCCCATTTATTCAGCGGATGCAAAAAACTTGCATACCGAGCAAACCCAATCGAAGCCGACGCCACCGAAAGCGGCGCCTGTATAAACGTCTGCCACACAAACAGGAACGACATCAGCCGTCCCAATTTGTTCGGCCCGTACGCTTCGCGTAAAAATACGTACGTCCCGCCCGCCTTCGGCATCGCCGCGCCCAGTTCGCTCCAGACGAATGCGTCCAGCGTCGCAATCACCGCGCCCGCAAGCCACGCCAGCATCGCCTGCGGCCCGCCCATCGCCTTGATCACCAGCGAGCTCACCACAAACGGGCCAATGCCCACGATCTCGATCATGTTCAGCGCCACGGCTTCTTTCAGCCCCAGCCCGCGCTCCAGCTGCCCATTCGTCGTGGCGGTTGCAGGGGCCAACTTCTCGGTTGGCCCTCCGCCATGCCCATTCTCACCCTCACGCATCGTCCCGCGAGAATAGCAAACCCGCCGCTTGCACGCAGCTTCGCTATCGCGTTGCCTCCACTTGTGTTACAAATTTCGTCGTGCAGATTCTTTCGTTCGTCCAATGAACACTTCTTCCGCTTCCGCGATCTCGCCGCGGCCTTTCCTCTGGCTGCTCACTTCCGTGTTCACCGGCGCGATCGTCATGTCGCTCGAACTCGCCGCCTTTCGCCTTTACGCGCCGTATTTCGGCTATTCCATCTATGTCTGGGGCAGCATGATTTCCGTCGTCATGGCCGCGCTCTCTCTCGGTTATGCTCTCGGCGGCTGGCTTGCCGATCGCAGCCGGTCGGATGCCAGCCTGTACGCGGTCATCGTTGCCAGCGGTTTCTATCAACTCGTAATCCTCTTCCTCGTTCGGTCCATTCTTCGCTGGCTTTGGCAATCCGGCGAATTTTTCGGCACCGCCGTCGCCAGCCTCATCATTTTTGTCCCCACCATGACGGCGCTCGCCATCACCGGTCCTTTCGTCATTCGCCTTCTCGCGCGCGCCGAGCACGTCGGCATCACCGCCGGCAAAGTGTATGCACTTTCCACCGCGGGCAGCATCGCCGGAATTCTCGTCACCACGTTTTACCTCGTTCCGCGCCACGGCACGCGCATGACGCTGCAACTCCTCTGCGCCGCCACCTTGCTCGTCGGCGCCGCCGGCCTCGCCCGCAAACGCCTCGCCGTCGCCGCCGTTTTTTTAACCGCCGTCGCCGCCTTCTTCGTTCCCAAACCCACATTTTCTCCCGCCGTTTTGTGGACCACCGAATCCGCCTACAATTGGATCGCCGTCTTGCACCGCGGCGATTTGCGCTGGCTCGTGCTGAATCATCCCGCTTATTCGCAGACCACGCGCAAAGTCGGCCAGGCCTTTTCCGGCTTTTATACCGACGATTTCGCGCTCGGCCCTTCGCTCGTTCCCGCTCGCCGCATGCTCGCTCTCGGGCTCGGCGCGGGCGGCGCCGTCACCACAACGCTTGCCGTCGCGCCGAATCTTCACGTCGATGCCGTCGAAATCGATCCCAAGGTCGTCGCCGTCGCCGCCAATTATTTCGGCCTGCCGCAAGGCTCGCCGCAGCTTTCCGTTCATGTCGCCGATGCCCGCCCGTGGCTCGCCGCCTCTTCGCAATCCTTCGATCTCGTGCAAGTCGATCTGTACCAGGGCGGTCCGTACGTTCCGTTCTATCTCATCACGCGCGAATTCTTTGAACAGGTTCGCGCGCACATGGATCCCGCCGGCCTGCTCATGATGAATGTTTACGACACCAGCGATTCGCGCGAACTCCTCATGGCCACCGCCGCCACCCTCAAGCAGGTCTTTCGAACCGTGTGCGTCATCTCTCGCTCGGACGGCAATCGCATCGTCCTCGCGTTCCCGCAAGAAAAATCGCTCGCCGAACTTCGCGATCGCTGGCTGCATCTCGCGGGCGACGCGCAATTGCAATCGCTCGCCCGCGAAGCCGCGGCCAGCTTATCCGATATCCTTCCCCCGCCCGACGCGCCCGTTTTCACCGACGATTACGCGCCCGTCGAACCGATGACGCGCCGCATGCTCCACCCCGCGCGCTGAATCTGCCGCCGACACGCGCAAATTCTTCACCCCGCACCTCGCAATCGCGCGCCGGCCGCAGCAACAGCGCCACGCCTCTTCGAACGCGTACTATTCGCACTCCTTGCAGCTCCCGATTCGTTCTCGTACCGGCGGCTCGGCGCCGCCCTCTTTTTCCGCCGTCGTGTAGGGGCGGAACTTCAGTTCGCCCTTCTTCGCTAGCCAACCAACCAAACTTGCCACCCAACGATCCACTCGGTAATCAAACCGTATCCGCCCATCTTTTTTTTTCGGCTCTTTGGCCTTTATGTAGTGGCGGGTCTTCAGACCCGTTCTTTTCTCCGTCTTTTCTCTGTCTTTTCTCTTTCTCTTTCTTTTCTCTTTCTTTTCTCTTCCTCTTTCTTTTCTCTTTCTTTTCTCCGTCTTTTCTCCGTCTTTTCTCTTTCTTTGTCCCGGTCCCGCAGCATGTACTTCAAAACGGCTTCTTGGTAGCGTCGACGTCGCCGAGGAAGGCGTCGAGCGACGAATCGGTTGGCGTTGCCGCGGCCAGCGCTTTACAGCACTTATTTTCTTCTTTCTTGTGTCTGCGTCTAATTGTGACCACACCCCACCTGTACCGAGCGCACTGACGACTGAAAACCTCTCACCCGCCATTCGAATACTTACAAAATATCTATTGACATCGTAAAATAATCTGCTATACTGACGAGTGTAATCAAGCTCCATTCGAACTGTCCGACCTCACTTTTCCCGGGTTCTCCGCTTCATCCTGCCCGCTGCGCCCAAATCTGGGCAACTTTGGCTATCCCCTTTGTTTTGATAACGATCCGTTTTGCCTCTCCCCTAACCCCTTTCTTTTGATAACCATCTGGATTGCCTATATTCAATTTACAAATTTCGCCAACCAGGCCCTTTTCCCGCCCGTAACTCCTTTGTTTGCCACTCTTACAAAAACAACCGGGGTGTACCCAAACTCTTCCCACTCCGGAACTCGCCTCGGCTTCCATCGTCCTTTCCTCAACTCCCTCTTCCGCCTGCCTGAAAACCGTGGACTGCTAACGAACGCCTCTGCCAAACCTCGATACGCCCGCGCCTACGTACCAGTCACCAGTTACTCGTCACCAGTCACGAGTTCCTCGCTCCCGCGCATTGACCTTCCCTCTCAGGAATGGAATGATGGTTCGGTTCGCCCACAGCAGATGCGCGGTCGGGGGTTGCGGCAGGGACCCGGAAAACGAATCCGGGCCGGTCAACGCGGCGCGCTTTGCCTGCATCCGACTCTAACGACGGATGGGGCTTTGGAAGTGGCGTCGGACGTAGCACGGAAATACCGGATAGGAATGGCGACTCGGCTCCCCGCCGCGCGCGGTTCAAGAGAGGGACGTTTCATGAAGCGGTTTGGGACAGCTTTGGCAGCTGTTGCGCTACTCACGCTGTGCGTCGCAACCGGCTGCAATGATTACGGCAACACCTTCCAGCAGAATACGGGAGCGGTTATCACATCCCTTTCGCCGGTGAATACTCCCGCCGCGGCCCCGGGCAGCCCCGATCTTGTCCTCACGGTGCTTGGCTCCGGGTTTGTGGCCAAGACGGTCGTGCAGTGGGACGGCGCAAACCTGGTCACCAATGTGACGCTCGACGTGAACAATAACGTCACCAACGTGACGGCAAAGGTGCCCGCAACGATGCTCGCGAAACCCGGCCGGCACTTCGTCAACACCATCAATCCCGCCACCAGCAATCAGGACAATGGACTTTCCAATACGATCGCTTTTGTCGTCACCGTCCCGGCCAATCCCGTCCCCGTCCTCGCTTCTATTTCGCCGGCCATCGCGTCGCCCGGAAGCCCCGACGTCACGCTGACCGTCACCGGTTCGAGTTTCGTGCAAAACACCGCCGCGACCGGCAGCCCCGCGAACGGCTCAATCGTCGTCTGGAACACCACAACGACGGCGACGAACCTTGCGACCACGTTCGGTTCCGCAACGCAATTGACCGCAACCGTTCCCGCAAGCCTTTTGACGACGGAAAGCTGCGCCAAGGTGGCCGTGTTTACCGGCCCGTCCGTCGATCCGACTAATCCGATGGGAAATGGCGGCGGCGGGACCAGCATGAATCAGGCGGTGTTCACCATTTCATCGAACGCCGCGTTCTGCCCCGCCGCGGCGCAGGCCGCGCAACCGGCGCTGGCCGTTGCGGAAGAAACTCCGGCCGTAAGCGTCGACGGACGCTTCGTAACTTTTGCCGGAACACCGGTTGGACAACAAAACGCTCCCGCGCAAATTTTCCTGCGCGATACGTGCGAAGGCGCTGCCAGCGATTGCAAACCGCAAACGTCCGTCTTGTCCGCCGCCGAAGACGGCACCGCCGGCAACGCCGACAGCCATTCCCCTTCCATCAGTTCCGACGGCCGTTTCATCGCGTTCAGTTCCGCCGCCACGAATCTCGTTGCCGATTCGCCGGCCGGAAAACAGATTTTCCTGCGCGATACGTGCCGTGGTGCGGCCTCTTCTTGCAAACCGCAAACGCAATTGATTTCCGTCGATCCGAACGGATTGCTCAGCGCAACGGACAATCTGCTTCCGTCCGTCAGTTCGTCGGGCCGCTTCGTGGCGTTCTTGTCCGTTACAGAGTCCAAATCGCCCAGTGCGAAAGCGCAGAGCGCGCCGGCCAGCGCCGGCCAGTTGAATACCGGCGTGCGCCAGGTTTTTGTGCGCGATACGTGCCTCGGCGCCACCGGTTCGTGCACGCCGAAAACCACGCGCATTTCCACGCAGCCCGGCGATGCGAATACGGTGGGCGGAAAGCCGGCCGGCCCTGCGATCAGCGGAAACGGCGCGGGCGTCGGCATTGCCGACAATCATTCGGCGACGCTCTTCACGCGCTCCGTCGCGGTGGACGATCGCGTTTTTCTCGCGATCACCAAATCGCAGAACTGATTTTTCGCGCGCGAATTTTTATTTCGCCAGATATTTTTGCGGCAGCGGATTGTCCGCGCGCTCTTCATCCCAAAAAATACTTACCAGGTACCAGCGCTTGCCGTCGTTGAAAAGCTGCAGGCTGTTGATGCCGCGCGCGAACGGCTTTTCGTCTTTCGCGTTGCGCGATTCGTACGTGCTGAAAACGTGCGCTTCCTGTCCGAACTGCTCCGTCTTCCGCGCAAGTTCGCTCTCGAAGAAGCCGTGCTCCTTGAAATAATTTCCCGCGCGTTCGACGTAACCCTCCGCGGTGAACGTCGACGCGGAAAATGTTCCGTCGGGTTTTTTGCGCACCGCGCCCATGCGCGCTTCCGGAAGAAAAAGAGAGCGGAAGCGATTCCAGTCTCGCTCGCCGGCCGGGCCGGAAATTACGTTGTACAGCGCGGCCAGGATGGCGTCGATGCTTTCGACGTCTTTTGGATTTGCCGCGGGCATCGCCGCCGGAGCGGTGGACGCCGAAGTTTTTTCCTGCGCGGACGACCGGCACGAAAAGGAAATTGTAAAAGCAACGAGCGTTGCGACGGCAAGCAAACGGAATCTCATGCAGCCTCCCTGCGTTTTCTCGCGCACAAAATCAATTGAAACGGACTTTTACGTCGGGGCGTTTTTCAAGATGCACGGTGTCGATGAAGCGCACCTGGCGATCGTCGAGCGTGAGAATCATGGATTGCAAACGAACGCCCTCGCCGAAAAAGCGCACGCCGCGAAGAAGATTTCCATCGGTGACGCCGGTGCAGGCGAAAATCATTTTCTTTCCCGGCGCGAGGTCGGTGGTGTCGTAAATTCGTTTGGGATCCTTGACGCCCATTTTCTCGAGACGCTCCGCATCCTGCGGCTTGGCCACGATCAGGCGGCCGAGGATCTGCCCATTTAGACAGCGCAAAGCGGCGGCGGTGAGCACGCCTTCGGGCGCTCCGCCGATGCCCATGACGGCGTGGACGCCGGTGCCGACGACGGCGGCGGAAATGCCGGCGGAAAGATCGCCATCGCCGATGAGGCGAATGCGCGCGCCCGCCTTGCGAATATCCTCGATGAGCTTTTCGTGGCGCGGGCGATCGAGGACGATGATGACGAGGTCTTCGACGTCGCGGTCGAGGCGCTTGGCGATGGATTTGAGATTGTCGGAAACGGGCGCGTCGAGATCGACGGCGCCTTTGCAGGACGGGCCAACGACGATTTTTTCCATGTACAGATCGGGCGCGTGAAGAAGGCCGCCGCGTTCACTGGCGGCAAGAACGGCGATGGAGTTGGCCGCGCCGGTGGCGCAGAGATTGGTGCCTTCGAGCGGATCGACGGCGATGTCGACGGCGGGAAAATTGGCGTTGGGCGCGTGGGTGGCGAGGCCGACTCGTTCGCCGATGTAAAGCATGGGCGCTTCGTCGCGTTCGCCCTCGCCGATGACGATGACGCCGTCCATCTGAAGCGAGTCCATGGTTTTGCGCATGGCTTCGACGGCGACTTCGTCGGCTTTGTGACGGTCGCCGAAGCCCATGGTGCGGGCGGCGGCGATGGCGGCGTTTTCAACGACGCGCAGGAATTCGAGGCTGAGCTGTGATTCCATCGGCAAGCTCCGGAGTAAATCGGATTGGCAGGATTCTGGGAGGTATCGTAGCCAATTCCCGCGAATCCGTCGATATGCGCGGCGGGGAAAGTTGAGAATGGGTCATCGCATGCGGCGAAAGGCCGAATCGGATTGGGTGCGTACGTCGCGTTTGCCGATACAAAATAATCGGAAAAACTCGATGCGTTAACGCGGTCCTGGTTCGAAGGGCTGGATGACGGCGTTGACGAGGAAGGGGTCGTTGAATTCGGTGGTGTCGCCGGGAATTTTGCCTTTGACGGGCAAGAGGCGGGCGGAGAGAGGTTTGTGCCATTTGACGGCGAGCGAGGCGACGTCGCTGAGGATGAGGTCGAGTTGTTCGACGGTGATATCGCCGGGAAGGGGAATGGTGTCGAGGCCGGTGCCGCAGACGGCGGAATACGAGAGAAGGCCTTCGAGAGAAACGTGGCCCTGGCTCCAGCGTTCGGCGAGGCGGGAATCTTCGAGAATGGGAAGCATGAGGCCGTTGTAGCCGGTTTGCTTGACGGGAACGGCTTTGACGGCGGCGGTGATGGTGGCGGCGGC